>JGI24422J19971_10001149_pt1 | contig 15926 bp, 14 predicted proteins | sample DeeMarSWOR152_54_FD_19971 | JGI IMG/M metagenome (IMG submission 19971) | reverse complement strand
ATCAGAGAATACAGCCCAATGACAAACTTGATGTCTTCGGGTGAAATCAGCCTGTACGTTCTTGCCCTGTAGTCAATCTCGCTTCTCTCCTTGTTCACAAACCCTCTCTGCTCCAACTCCCGAAGCGTTTTGATGGTCATGCTTCTGCTTATGCCTAGCTCTTGCTTGACGTCCTTGAACGTGAACGCTTCATTGCCGTGCTGATTCCAAAGCGTGTTGTAATGTTTTTTCAGCCATTCCGGCATTTGCTTTTGCATCCGGACCACCGGTAAACTAATTTGATTACATTACCAATTGAGGTAAACTAATTTAAATAGTTTATAGATGCCAGAGTCTCACAACTGTGTCGTTGACCCGTTTTAACTACAGACGTATCTCTGGATGTGTAAAAATAGAAAATTCGCGGTAGTTCCACTTCGTGCGCACGCATGATTATGAGCTGGAATTTACCATGAGTTTCAGAATGGTGACGGAACGGGGCGGAAACGTGTACGAGAATGGGTTGCTGTCTAGGTGTTCCGATCTGCTGGTGATGCCCGACTGTTCGCTACTCAACTCATGAACCTCGTATTGCGGGGCTGCATCAAAATCCTTTAGCTCGATTTCGCATTTGATTTGATGGGTTTTGTGCCGGTTTATGGCGGCTAAATAGAGTGTTTCGCGGGTGTTGTCTATGGTGGCTGCGCAGTCTAGGAATGGGGTTTCGCCTATTCCGTAGCACATGTAGCCGTCAACGGTGGTCGTCGTCTTCAGGGCGATGTCGCCGGTATTCTCGGCGTAGAGCTGAAAGGCCCGGTAGACGGGCGTTTTTTGGAGGGTTTCTTGGTCGCTGATGAAGAGGGGCGCCGCTAAGCCGGGGAGGTTGACGAGTTGGGCGAGGTTGGCCATGGTCACGTTGTTGCATCGTCTCTGCAGGACGTTGAATATGCCGGCGGCGAACAGGCCGTCTTCGAGGAATTCGGAGGCTTTTGGGGACCACCAGGGGTCCCATCGGAGGTTCCATTCGTCAAAGGCGATCTTGATCGTGTTTTCTCCCGTTGTTTCGTCGATCAAGCTGCTCACGTCCTTGAAGCGGTTCTCTGCATCGAGCGGATACGCAACGACGTCGTAGTAGTTGGTCCAATCGTAGTATTTGTGGATGGAGAGGTAGTCGATGTGTTGGCCGGCGACTTCCAGCACCTCACGGTTCCACGCTTCGTCTTCGTCCCAACCTGCTGCAATGAGCTGGATGGAGATTGAGGAGTTCGCATTCCTCATCGCCTGCGCAAACTCGACTGCTTTGTGGGCATACTCGCTGGCGGTCATATACCCCTTTTCCCACTCGCCATAGAGTTCGTTTCCCAAGCCCCAAAATGTTACATTGAATGGTTCAGGGTGCCCGTTGTCTGTTCGGTTCTGCGCCCATGCACCCTCCTTTGAGTTGCAGTAGGCCACCCAGTCAGCGGCTTCTTGGGCTGTGCCGTTTCCTACGTTCACCACAATGTATGGCTCGGCGTTGGCCTTCTTACAGAAGTCTATGAACTCATCGGTGCCGAACTGGTTGGTTTCCATTCCACCCCAGTGCTCGTTCGGCAGTTCCGGCCTCTGGGCTGATGGTCCAATCCCATTCTTCCAGTGGTAGGTGTCGGCAAAGCATCCGCCGGGCCACCGGACTATTGGTGCCTTCATATCTTTCGTAGCATTCAAAATGTCGATTCGGAGGCCTCCGTCGTTTGGTATTGACGAGCCTTCTCCAACCCAGACTCCATTGTAGATGCAGGCATCGATGTGCTCGATGAAATGTCCATATATGTTGGGATTTAAGGAGCCTATGGAATCATTGGCATCAACGATTACCTCAGCGGTGAGTTGTCTACAGCGTTGCCAATAGTCTATGCACGCACGTAAGGAGAAATAGAGAGTCGACATTACGACTAGAAGACAGAGTGTAATGGCTAATGTTATCCCAAGAATGATAGCTGATTTCTTGTACGTTCTTCTCTCCACGTTTTCCGTCTCCCTCACACATTCAGGCATCAAGCTGTTAATTCATCACAGAGGCCAAGAATGTCTTCATAGGATTTCATCTCAACAGAAATCGGTTCTTCATCAGCTTTTCTTGGATGATATCTTATGTCGCCATTCTGGAAATCACCAACGAGTCCTGGATGCTCACGTAACAGGTTTGCTATTGCAGCTTCAATCCTTTTTCGAATGCGTCTTTTAACGTCTAATGGAGCTAGGAAGATTCTGAACATTCCTAGAAATTCGTAGATGACTGATGACAATTCCGGGTATCTATTCAGAAATTCCTGCATATGATGTGCATCTCGTCTGGCAGGTTTCCACATGCCACCCCACACAAGTGTTTTCGTTCCCTTGCTGAACTGATGGGGATCATAGACTCGGTAGAGGCCGTGTAGGTAGTTGCGTGTATGCCATATGTGACGGCTGGCAAATGACTTGCCTGTCTCTCCTACATAATTTGTGAGATACTGCTTCTTGAAAGGAGTCGTCCATAAGTAGATGCCTGATTGTTTCGCTTCTGGCCTAGTGAAGATACAGTCCTCGGTTGTTCCATACCACTTGTACGGTCCATGCCACTGCAGTTCATATGCTTCAGAACTCATGGATTCTTGTCCTCTTCAGCCTGCTGGAATCTATACCTTAGAACCATCTATCCTTTAACGTTTGCATGCTTAAACCCATAATTCCAGAACTTAACCTTTGGTAATCCATCGTACCAGATTTGCTTCTTCCCTTAGATCTGCGCGTGTAGGTCCGCTGCTCAATTCCATCACCTTGTCCTCTAGCTCATAGGCAGTAACGGGTTTGATGACTTGACTTTTGAGGAACTTCAACGAGATTGATTTTCTTCTTTTCAGAAATCTTACAACTTGCTTCTGGGTGAAGGCGTAGAACTCCCATCGGGTTAGGTCTGGGGGATCTGCAGTCTCGTAGTTCTCTGCTTTGAAGTAGCTAGCTAGCTTGGATGGCAGAAAGGTGATGAGGGGATATCCGTGTGATTACTTCGAAGGCATTGCTTGTTTCACCAAGAAAGGATTGAACAAGGGAAATGTTCTGCATGAGCTATATCATCACATTGTAAATAATAATGAGGGACTAGAGATTTCTGAAAAGAAAGAGGAACGGGAAGCTAGAAAATTCGTAAGAAAAATAATGCGAAAATCATGCTAGGCGCGCGCTCTAAGAAATTAATCTAATTTGGAAAGTTATAAACTCAGAAAGTACAAATACTGTTCGCGTTCAGATATACGCACTCGGAGGGGGATAGATGTCACAGGTAGATTTTAAAAAAACCTGTCTTAAGCTCACTAAACAGCTAAGTAGAGCTTTTATTGAAAGGATTGAGAGAAGACTTGGACAGAATTTTGATGAAGCCTTGGAAGAAAAACCTCGAGAATTATTGATTAGTGTTCTTCAAGACATTCAGCTTTATTATGTTGGTCCTTTCGAATACGTTCTAGACATGTCCGAATATTTGAAAGAAAGATACGATATTTCTCAATTTCTTCTCTCACTTTCGAAAAATTATGACTACCCAGTTAGCGAAAGGATTGAGGAAGCTTCAAGAATTGTTGGTACTTTCTACGAAATGGTTAGGAGCTTAGGTTTTCAAGAGCTTTTCATGATGGGCTCTCGGGGGAAATGGTGGAAAGATGAGTTCTAGCTATGAGATTGCGGTTGATGCTTTTCTCAATCAGTTTCGACAAATCAGGACTACCACTTTGAACAGAATATGGATGGCTTTCATGGCGTATTCTATGTGTATAATAGCTGAAGCTTTCCGAACGAGAGGATACACTGTAACTCCTATGAACCATAAAAACGGGTTTCGGTTCAAATGTTTTCCAAGAGGTAACCCAAACCTTTACTCCTATTTTCTTGTAAAAAAGGACCAAGACCTATATGAAATTAGACTAAGTGTTGACGCAAAAAATCTGCGTTGGAATAGTCTAAGGTTAAATCTTGACGTGGTTGTGATAAACCAAAATTCTATCAATTCAGACAACTTGGTTGATTCCGATCAAGACCTCGTTTCTTTTGTTGAATGTAAGAATCTTCGTGGGTTTCCAGAATTGGTGGCTACTTTTGAAGGAATGATCTATGAACTTCAAAGGTCAAGACTATACTCGAATAGTACGAACAATTTCAGAATTCCCGCTTGTCTTCTTTTGTCACAATTAGGTCGATCAATTCTATATATGGATAGACGCTTTCAACAGAGAAACATGAGCATGAGAATCTTTGATTTGTTGCAACCCGGAAATCCAAACACTCAAACCTTCATTCAAACATGGTTCTAGATTAAGCACTCAAACATTCTAAAATATAAGCTAAACTATATACGCTTAGGTAATTCCGAAAACTATATAAGGTAGAATACCTAAGTAATATTCAGTGAGCTTAGATAAAATCTGGAGGGATCAGAATGCACTCAAAATTAACGGAATGGACAAATAGAAGACAATTGACTAAATGGCTTCAAGTAAGATACGATATACTCTTTGAACACTTTCAAAACTCACCTTTTAGCTTCGACCAGGCCGCCACAATTTTGCAGGAAAAAAACAAGAATCACATAGATAGCATCTTGATATACCTGTCAGAATTGAAGAAATCGGGTTTACTTACAGTTGCAAAGGATCCTTCTGACGCAAGAAGAAAAGTCTATCGCCTTGTAGGTCCACCCAAGAGGCTCAAAGAAGCTTATGCTGTCAAAACAGAGAAATTGACTCGTGGAGAGCTCGAAGGAATACTGAAAAAAGCAGCTGACCTGATAAGAACAAGAGTTGACTACAAGTTCATTCTAATCCTTTTGTTTTTAAAGAGAATTAGTGACAAATGGCAACAGGAATTTGAGGTAGCATACCAAGAAGCGTTAGAAGATGGGCTAACTAAAGAACAAGCTGAAGTTGAAGCAAAGAACGCTGCTTATCATGATTTTGATCTACCTGAAGAATATTTATGGGATAGTATCCGAAAAGATGTTGGGGTTCTTCCCGAAAAGTTCTCAAAAGCCTTGAAAGAGATAGCTGAGCGTAATCCGGAACTGAAAGATGTTGTTGACAGCGTTGATTTCGTACAGTTTGCTGCCAGCAGAGAAAATACTGAGATCCTAAGGCAACTCATCGAACTATTCAGTGAGAGAAAGTTGCATCGAGTTTCTTCTGACATTCTAGGTGACGCTTACGAGTGGATTCTAAGATACTTTGCCCCCACTAAAGCTAAGGAGGGAGAGATTTACACTCCTCGAGAGGTTATCAAGTTTCTTATTGAAATTCTCGATCCGAAGCCTGAGGAAAGTGTCTATGATCCGGCTTGTGGTTCTGCGGGCATGTTGATCTCAGCTTTCGAGCATGTTGAAGAGAACTATGGCAGGGACGAGGCTGCTAAGCTCTTCTTGTACGGTCAGGAGGTTAACCAGAGAACCATTGCTTTGGCTAAGATGAACATGTACATTCATGACATACGAGATTCACATCTGGAGTTCGGAGACACTTTTCTATATCCAAAGTTCAAAGAAGGCGACAGTCTAAAACAGTTTGATGTTGTAATTGCTAATCCTCCTTGGAACCAAGACGGCTACGGCGAAGACGTTTTGAAGAAGGGTGAATTTTGGCGTAAACGCTTCAGATATGGGTTTAACCCTAGAAATTCGGCTGATTGGGCGTGGATACAACACATGATGGCTTCCGCGGGAGATGGAAATGCGAGAGTTGGAATAGTCATCGACAATGGTTGCCTTTTTAGGAGCGGTCGAGAGAAGGCTATCCGGTCAGAGATTCTAGAGGCAGCCTTAATCGACTGCGTCATCCTCCTACCTGAAAAACTGTTTTACAATACAGGCGCACCTGGGGCCATTATTATCTTTAGAAAAAATAGACCTGAGGAAAGGAATGAGAAAGTTCTTTTCATCAATGCTTCGGAGGAATATGAGCAGCATCCAGATGTTAGGAAATTGAACAGGCTTGGAGACCAGCACATAGAGAAGATTGCAAAGGCTTACAGAGAGCACAGAGAAGAAAAGGGCTTTTCAAGAATCGTTCCTTTATCCGAAATCAAAGAGAACAACTACAGCCTCAACGTAACACTCTACGTTTTTCCTAAAGAGGAAATCGATGAGATAGATTTAGCGAAAGAATGGAAAGAACTACAAGAAATCGAAAAAGAACTTGTTGCAGTTGAAGAAAGGATTTCCGGATATTTAGAGGAGATCGGTGCACTGTAATGACTTTAGAATTAAGGCTTACATCAATCAAAGACATACCCAAAAATTGGGACATTGAGAAGATAGAGAATGTGATTCTGGAAGCTAAGTCGGGCTTTGCTTCTGGCAAAAGAGATGAAACTGGGGTAATTCAGCTTAGAATGAATAGCATAGATACACAAGGATGGATAAACAGCGGAGGATACGTCAAAGTTCCAGTACCAAAGGACGTTAAGGAATATCTGCTCAAGAAAGGAGACGTTCTCTTTAATAACACAAACAGCGCCGAACTCGTAGGAAAGACAGCGATTTTTAATGGAGAAATACCTGAATGCGTATATAGTAATCATCTTACAAGGTTAAGAGTCAATCCTCGTAAGGTAATCTCCGAATGGCTATTACTCGTCTTTATGAGATACTGGCAACAGGGTGTCTTCAGAGCGCTTCGTCACCAGCATGTTCATCAAGCAGGAATAAACCAAGGTGATCTACTTAATGTAAAGATACCAGTTCCAAATTTGGAAGAACAACGTAAGATCGTCGATATTTTTCTATGTGTTGATGATGCTATCCGCCAAGTTGAGTTGGCTATTGCGAAGACTGAGCGGTTGAAGAAGGGGTCAATTCACAAGCTATTATCAGAAGGCCTAGGACATAAGGAGTTCAAGGAGACAAGAATTGGCAAAATCCCCAAAAAATGGGAAGTTATCAAACTAAAAAGTATAGCAAAGAAGAAAAGCGACATAGTTGCGGGTCCATTCGGTTCAAACCTAAAAGTATGTGATTATACATCGTATGGTGTTCCGATAATAAGGCTTCAGAACATAGAAAGAAATCAGTTTATCAACAAGGATATCAAATATACCTCACAAAAGAAAGCTGAAGAATTAAGTTATCATTCATATCAACCAGGGGATATTATCTTAGCGAAATTGGGGGATCCCATTGGGAAAACATGTATTGTACCCTCTTTTATGAAAGCAGGGATTGTTGTAGCGGACGTAGTCAGAATAAGACCCTCACCGGAAAAAGCTGTCACTCTTTTCTTAGAGTATGTGCTGAATTCTTCAATGTGCTTTTACCAACTAAGAAAGCAAACCATAGGTTCGACCAGGCCGAGAGTAAACATGTCTCAAGTCAGAAATTTAAGAATTCCACTTCCCCCATTAGACGAACAGCAACGGATTGCCGACATTCTTTCGACCATTGATCATAAGTTCGGGCTTGAGAAGAGAAGGAAAGGGAAACTTGAGCATATAAAGAAAGGTTTGATGAATGATTTGCTGGCAGGAAGGAAAAGAGTTAAGGTTGCGATGTAAGAATGCCTACTTTTACTGAAAAATCCTTGGTTGAAGATTATTTCATAGAAGAATTAGAAAATAGAGGCTGGAAGTTTGTTCTTGCTGATGATTTAGAAAGAGAAAGCCTTGAAGAACCTTTGCTTACAACGATTCTGATAAGGGCCTTAGAGAAAATAAATGAAGACTTTGAAATCGGAAACGAAGAAACAAAGGAAGTGATTAACGAGTTAAAACTCAGGAGTACAGGAATCGAAGGAGCTAAACAAATCCTTAACTACTTCAAATTTGGAGTTCCAATAAAATTCGAGAAAGGGAGAATAGTAAAATATGTCAGACTCTTCGACCATGAGAATCTAGAAAGAAACGAGTTTATAGTGAGTAGACAGGTAATCCATCAAAGCGGAGACAAAGAGATTAGAAACGACATAATCCTCTACGTAAATGGGATCCCCCTCGTAAACATAGAGTGCAAGAATCCGGCAAGTTTCTCAGAAGACTGGCATACCGCATACCGTCAAATAAAGGATTATGAGAAGACAGTTCCCGAACTCTACAAATATTTACAGATTGGAATCGGAGCAGAACAAACAGCGAAGTACTTCCCTATAGTTCCATGGTTGGATGAGACGCATGTACACGAGTGGAGAGAGAAAGGCAAAGACCAAATAGATTCTACAATCGGAATGCTGACACCTAGCACCCTGCTTAACATCATTAGATACTATCTGTTCTTTAGACTGGAGTATGGAAGCGCAAACAAAGTAATCACAAGGTACATGCAATACCGATCAGCAGAGAAGATCTACAACCGAATCATCAACTACCTAAAAGGAAAAACAACAAAAAACAAAGGCCTAATCTGGCACTGGCAAGGGTCAGGAAAGACCCTGACCATGATCTTCGCAGCAAACAAAGCCTACCAAGATATGATTCTTGAAAACCCTACAATATTCTTCATCGTAGACAGGGAAGAACTGCAAGAACAGCTCCGCAACGAATTCAACGCACTGGACATAACCACACCTGATGTAATCGACTCCATCCAGACACTGCGAGAAGTAATAAAGCATGACGAAGGCAGAGGAAAACGAGGCATTCTAATAACCCTCATACACAAGTTCAGAACAGAAGAACTTCAGCAACTCCAAAGGGAACTCGAAGAACAATCCAAGACCCAAGAAACACTCCTAACCAGAAAGAACGTAATTGCCTTCATAGATGAGGGACATAGAACCCAATACGGCACATTAGCCGGACAGATGAAACTAATTCTCAGAAACGCCTTTTTCTTTGCCTTCACCGGAACCCCAATTTCAATAAAACATCGAAACACCTACAACGAGTTCGCTTATCCACCTGAAGAGAACTACTTCGACCAATACTTTATAACAGACTCCATAAAAGACGGCTTCACCGTCAAAATCGCATACCAACCCAGACTAGAAAAAGAACCTGGAATACACCTCAACAAACAAATGCTAAACGCCTTCATCAAAGTAGAATTCGAAGAAATCCCCGAAAAATACCGCGAGAAAGTAGAAGACAAAGTTAAGAAAAGAATGAACAGAATCCGCGTAATTCTAGAAAACAAGAAACGAATCAAGAGAATAGCCCAGGATATCGCTGATCACTTCAAAGAAAACATTGACGAAAAATACAAGGCTATGGTGGCAACCGTCAGCAGAAAAGCCTGCATCCAGTATAAACGAGCCCTCGACGAGCTACTTCCAAAAGAATTCTCTGAAGTCGTCATGACATACACGCGAGACGACAAAAAGCTCATCCAAGACTACCAGAGAGAGATTCGAGAACGTTACAAAGGCAAGGAACCAGACGACATAAGAAAAGAAATTGTCGAAAAATACAAGGAAGAAAAATACCCAAAAATCCTCATCGTTACAGACATGCTCCTAACAGGATTTGACGCCCCCATCCTTCAAGTTCAATACCTCGACAAACCACTCAAAGGCCACCGACTACTGCAAGCAATAGCACGAACAAACAGACCATACAAAGACATCAAAGAAGCCGGCATGATCCTAGACTATGTGGGCATACTCAAAGAATTCAAGAAAGCCTTCGAAGAATACAGCAAGGAAGATATAAGCGGCATCTTATATGACATGGACGAACTCAGAAAAGAGTTCACCAAGCTAATCCGCCAAACAACGCAGTTCTTCGAAGACGTTCCAAAAGATCAATACGATAGAAAGACAATGCTGAAAGCCATCGAGATTCTAACAACTGAAGAAGAGAACAGCAAGAAATTCATCCAGAATTATAAGCGTCTCAGAAAACTTTTCGAACTCCTTGGCCCCGACGAAGTCAAGATAAGACTCTTCAACGAATACAAGTGGCTGTCAGCAGTCTATGCCTTCTACATATCCTGGATCATAGGCCGAACACGCCGAACCGAAAGAGGGTACATACAGAAATACTTCCAAAAAACCCTCAGATACGTTCATGAATCAACAGAAGTCACAGACCTCGAAAAAGACCTCCCAATCATAGAATTCGATGAACATTACATGGAAAGACTACAGGAAAAGGCTAGGACAAAGGAAGAGAAAGCCGCCAACATTGTCTTCACTTTAAACCGATTTGTTTTAGTAGAGAAGCACAAAAATCCAATTTATGAAACGTTAACAGAAAAAGTCGAAAGAATACTGAAACTTTGGAAAGAGAGAACCAAAGATTATGAAAAGATCTACAAAGAAGGCGTAGAAGCCTTAGAAACAATAAATAAACTGCAGGCTAGACAGATAGATCTAGGTTTTTCAGATCTCGAATATTCAATTCTTCTCGTTTTAGAAAAGCGCTTCAACCAAAATCCCATATTGATCAACGATGCTGAAGAACTCTCAAACCAAATAAACGAGCGCATGTTTACAGGTTGGTTCCTACAAAAAACTGCAAGAAAAAGCATCGAGCGTACTGTTCGCCGATTTATGAGGCGGTACATCAGAAAGTATGGTTTGAAACTTGCTGAACTCGAAGAGCTTTACCAGACTATAATGAATAGTGTGAAGAACTATGGACAAAAAAGGTAAGCCTTCAGATCAAGGAATACAGTATAACGTCTTCTATCGTGATGTGAAGTATGCAAGACTGGAATACAAAACAGGCACTCTTACACTAATACTTCCAAGAGATTATGAAAATGAACGATCTATCTTAGAAAAACACAGAACGTGGATAACTCAAAAGACACACATCATCAATCAAGCATTGGAAAAGGCAAAAGCGAAGACACTGAACAAAAACAGAACAGATGAAGAACTTAGAAGCCTAGTTGTTCAGAAAGTTGACAAATACAAACAACGTTACGCCTTTAGCATCAACAAAGTCTACTTTAGAAGAATGAAAAGCAAATGGGGGAGTTGTAGCTCAAAAGGAAATTTAACAATCAACAGACTACTAAAATATCTTCCCGAAGAATTGATTGATTACATTGTTTTTCACGAAATGGTACATTCTCAAGAAAAAAGGCACAACGAGTTGTTTTGGAGTTATATCGGAAAAGAATTCACTAGTTGGCAGACTTTCGAGAAAGATCTTCTTGTGTACTGGTTTTTGATAAAAAGCGACAGAAAGGGATGAACGTGGGTACATTCAATTCTCTAGATTGCGCGCGCAGTCATGCATGCATGCAAACCAAAAATGATTAGTGCATTTCAGTGCAAAGATCATCCTTGCGAGGGGAGATAACGGAAATGGTTAAGAATATGTGGATGGTTAGGGCTGGCACAGGTGCTTTTCTAATAGACGATTTCAAAAGCAAGAATTATGTTTCTATTGGTTGGAACAAGATTGGTGACATCAGTGACGTTAGAAGAAAAGATAAGATCAAGAGGCTTGTTGAAGAAGCTGAGTACTATAAGAAGAAGCCGCAAATTGCTGTAGCTGCCGGACAGATAGGTCGATTTTTGCTGGATTTCAAGAAAGGTGATTATGTAGTTACATACGATCCAACTGATAGAGTATATCTTGTTGGTGAGATTCAATCCGATTATGAGTATAATGACAGTTTAAGCGAGTACTATCACGTTCGTAGGGTCACGTGGTTAGGCGAAGTCAGTAGGGACAAACTGTCTGTTCCAACAAAGAATTCGCTGGGTGCCATTTCTACCATTTTTCAGATTAGAGACAGAGCTAGAAAAGAGATTCTACAGGTTTTAGAAGGGAAAGAACCGGTCAAAGATGAGGTTTCAGACGAGGAAGAAGAAGAAGCTTTGAAGGAGGATATGGTGTCTCGTGCCAACGAACTCATCAAGGACAAGATAATGGAACTTGACTGGAATGAAATGCAGCAATTAGTTGCTGGCATTCTAAGAGCTATGGGCTACAAGACGTTAATGGCCAAGGCTGGTCCAGATAGAGGAAAAGACATCGAAGCATCTCCAGATGGATTGATGCTGAAGGAGCCAAGAACGCTTGTACAAGTCAAACATCGTGACAGTCGAATGGGAGCAAAAGAGGTCCGAAACTTCCAAGCCACACTAAGAGGAAGAAAAGGGCTATACGTGTCCACAGGCGGCTTCTCTAAGGAAGCAAATTACGAAGCAGAACGCAGCAGTGACCAATTAACACTGATAGACGCAGACGGACTGGTACAGCTAATCATCCAAAACTACGACTACTTCGACGTAGAAACACATCAACTAATCCCACTCTCAAAAATATACTGGCCAACCTAAAACTAACAGTTGGTTAGCTGAAATAATCCGCGCGCATGCGCATGCATAAGCAAACACCTGGACAACGGAAGAACATTGACATGAAAACGGTTCCCAATAAGCCATCGAAAATAGATCCTTTGAAAAAATTCCGAGGCGGACCAGATTCGATAAACAGTCGGACGATCAGTGACTTCTGGCAATGGGCATATTCAGGTCTAATGCAAAACACAGAACGTGCAGTCCTTTCGGAGTATATTGTGGCAGTCCTACTCGGGATAGATAGGAAACCGAGAATTCCTTGGCTGGCTTATGATCTAACGTTACCCAACGGAAAGACAATCGAGATAAAGACTATGTCACGATTGCAGGCGTGGTATCAGAGAGAATTATCTAACCCTCTAGTCGTAATCAAGCCAACAAGAAAATGGGATCCAGACACAAACATCATGGAAGAAGAACCGAAACTTCACTCGGACATCTATATCATCTGCTTCTTCACGGCAGAAAGCCATGATACAGCAAACCCGCTTGATCTCTCTCAATGGAGGTTCTATGCATTCAAGAAGCGGAAAATCAAAGAACTGCTACGAGAAAGGAAATCGATATCTCTAAAATTCCTTGAACGGTCAGGGATTAGATCCTTCACTGCTTACGAGCTTGAGAATAGGATCATGAGGCTGTGAAAGTAATTTGGACAAGAAATCGTGCACACATGACCGCACCTACCATGATTTTCCTATTACTTTTCCTACGAATCTACTAGCTTCACGCATGCATGTAAAAAGGGTAGCTATTTTCGTTTCGGAATAGTGTGGCTCAGTTTGCCTTCTCGATAGTAGGCCATGAATGCTTTACCGCATTTCTCGCAGTCAAACCTCTTCACGTGAAAAGCGGAATAATCCCACTCTTTATTAGTGTCAGATGCTTCGCTTCCACATCTGGGGCATTTCATGTTATTTTCTCCAATTGTGAGTTTTTCTCCGCTAGCGAATAAAACATTTGTGCACGCATGAACAAAAGCTCTTATGCCTGAAGCAATCATAGATAAAAAATGAGTGAAACGCAAATGGATTATAAGCGTTTGATTCGAAACTGGCACGCAAGAGCAAGCGAAGAAGACTACTTCTCCAAGTTCGTTTTTGAGTATCTGGCATTTATTGCATATTTGAAAACTCAGCTATATCCCAGTCGGGACCCAAAAAAGACAATCACTGACAGAAACGCAATTCAGCAGTTGAAAAGGGACAGAGGAATTAAGCGAACCTACTTGGAATGCATTGAACATAACTTGGAATTGAAAAATGCATGGGAAAGGATAAAAACTGAGCTAGACAGTGCTCCACTAGGAAACGTTTCTAGGTCGGAAAATGTAGAAGAAATAAAATGGTGGAACTGCTCACATGATAATCCGAACCAAAAGACTGAGAATGAAAAGAAAAGGATGAGCGGAATCCTGCATTCTCTAGAAGACTGGGAAAACATGATTGAGTTCTGGTATAGCATAAGAAACAACCTGTTTCATGGGGGAAAAGACCCAGAAGTAGAAAGAGACCAACTCGCAGTTGAGTTCGGTTACAAGACACTAAGCGAATTGGTGACACCGTTGTTGAATGAAATCTTCTAACCTAAGGCAATTCAAACGCCCCTAACCAAAGGGGGCCATTTGGTGGTAGGTTGTTCAGGGAAAAACAAGTGTATCCTAGTTCATTAACCGTCCCCATTGGTTGGTTGGGTTAAAATTTAAGCCCCAACCCAAAATATTCATTACTTTCGATCGATCAAAAAACTGAGGCTCCCACGTATTTATATTCAGTTATTCTACCGAAATGCCTTTACTCTAGGCTTCTCTATCAACAGACCTCTGTCGGACGGAAGCGACGGAGGATGCGAATGCAGTGAAGTCCAAAACCCAACTAAGCGAAGAAGATCATGAGTTGATTGAAGCGGCCAAGGAAACCGCTGATCGACTCCACGTTGATGATGTGCACGAAGTAGCGGCCGCCCTCCGAACAACGGACAAGAAAGTATTCACGGGCATTCATATCGAGGCGGGCGTCGGCTTTGCAGACGTATGCGGCGAAGTGGCGGCCATCTGCACCGCGGTCTCACATGGATCCAGAGATTATGAGGCGATTGTCGCCATCTGGGGCGATGGCAAAGGCTCTTATCGGCTGCTCAGTCCCTGCGGACGATGCCGCGAAATAATCAGCGACTTCAACAAAGACACATGGGTCATCGTCGGGTCTCTAGACCATCCATACAAGATGAAAGTCTCAGACCTGCTGCCCCTGAAGAACCCATAAACACTCTCTCCGAAAAGCCGCTCGAAGCCTTGAATCAGCGTAGGAGTAGTTGTGGTGGAGGCAATTTTCTGATTTATCACCACAACTGCAGCCCCCCGATTAGCTACCCATCTTCCCGTTGTGATAGGAATCATTGACTGGCTTCATTCGAGGAACATGCGAAACTATAACAAGGTTGATGATACATTTTTCTGCTGAGTGATCAGGCGTGGACAACGTCTTCTTAGGCACGTCGGGCTGGAGCTACACGGAATGGATCGGCCCCTTCTACCGCAAAGGCGAGAAGAGCATGCTCCGCGCCTACGGCCGCGTCTTCCAAACAGTGGAAATCAACTCCACCTTCTACCGCTACCCCACCGACAAAATGGCCATGGGCTGGACCCGCTACAGCCCCGCCAACTTCATCTACTCCGCCAAACTCCCCAAACTCATCACCCACGACAAAAAGCTCGAGCTCAAGGCCGGCGTCGAAGCAGACCTCACCAGATTCTGCGAAACAATGCGCATCCTGCTCCGAGACGGCAAACTCGGCTGCCTCCTCATCCAACTCCCCCCCAAATACGCCTACGACCTCGACCATCTCGAAGCCTTCTTCCAGATCCTCCCCAAAGACTTCAGATTCGCCGTCGAATTCCGCAACCTCTCCTGGCTAAGAAACGAAACCTGGAAACTCCTCAAACAACACAACGTCGCCTACACCATCGTCGACGAACCCCTCCTCCCACCCGAAATCCACCTCACCACCGACACCGCCTACCTCCGCTGGCACGGCCACGGCAGACGCCCCTGGTTCAACTACCGATACACCCCAGACGAACTCGAACCCTGGATCCCAAAAGTCAAAGCAACCGCCAAGAAAGTCAAGAGACTCTACGGCTACTTCAACAACCACTTCCACGGCTACGCCCCCGAAAACTGCCTCCAAGTCCTCGACATGCTCGGCTTAACTGAAAAAACCCAACAAGAAGCCAAAGACAAAGTAGAGAAGTACAGACGACGACCCAAACAGGCGTCTCTAGAAGCCTTCGGCTAAAAGAAAGCAATGACGCCGTAAGTCATCATCTTCAATGAGACGGACCCCCGAGCAATCAAACGAGTTCCTATTTCTCTCCCTTGATCCAGCCTTTGATTCCCAGCTCTTTGACAGTGATAGTCACTGGCTCCGGCTCGTGCGACCGATATTTCCCAGTTTCATCAACGTACATTACTCTTGGCTTAATCATGTAGGTCCCTTTGTTCGCTGGCCTGAGGACAAGCTTGATCTCCTCTGTGTTGAGCGGTGCAAGCTTTCTGCCCTTCATGTTCAGGTAGCTGCCTTCAACTCGGTACGTCTCNGGTGCCTTTCGAATCTCAAATTCTTGTGGAATGACCTCCTGAACTTTAATCAACAAAGCCGGCGCCTTCCCCGTATTGACCAGTTCGATTTCTAAGT
>JGI24422J19971_10001146_pt1 | contig 15936 bp, 13 predicted proteins | sample DeeMarSWOR152_54_FD_19971 | JGI IMG/M metagenome (IMG submission 19971) | reverse complement strand
ACCCCAATATCTTTTAGGGATTCTCTAAGGGGTGGAACCTCAATTCCATGGGGGTCACAGAACTTGTTTTGTATGACAAGGGCTCCTTGGGCTCTGAACTGCTTTGCCAAGTTAACAGCGTGTTGGATTCTGGTGAATTTGGGCCAGTCTTTGCTTGGACAAGGCACCCTGTGAATGTAACGTGTCGCAATTGCCAACAGCCTATCCTCACTGGGAACAACATCATCCCATAAATATCTGCTTCCCGTACAGTGTTCGTCGATTACGAAGGTTGCGCCCAAATCTTCCACGTTTTTCATGAACAATCTGTCGTCGTCTTCGCTGCCGATTATCATCAACCGAACCCCTAGGTTGCGGTTTAATTTTCGATTTGGGAGTTCCCGTAACAGTTGTTCGAGAAGTTTGCTGTGCTCTTCCTTGTCGGTCATCTGGCTTGAGAGGACCATCTCCATAACTTCAAGACCCGTTATCTTCGGATTGTCCAGCTTCCTATACTCATAGACTCTCCGCATTAGTTCCCTGTTTCTGTTAAGGATCTTTATTCCTCTGTCCAAATCCTCATTCGTGATTTTTTTGCCTGTCCACTTTTCTAGAGATCGTTTGAATTTGGCTAGTTCTTGGGTTAAAAATGGGACCGCGTGGGGTGTTTGGATACCGTGAGGTACGTGTATCCAATGTGTGTAGTCGATAGGTATGTGTAGTCGCCAAGCATTGAACGCCTGCCTCAAATGTAGACAAGATTGCCCCTCAACAATTCCGTCCAGATAATCAAATTTCCCCTTAAGACCTTGGGCTAAACAATCACGACAAAGATGACAGAACATAGCGAAAATGTAGGGCTCAGTTACCGTCGGTGGCTCATGGCTGCCAAGAATTCGGACCGGCAGTATGTTGGTGGCGTAGAGTATTTCTTCGGGTACGTATGTGCAGAAGTAGCCTACGATCTTGTTTCCTGTTCTTTCCTTCCAAGCCTTAGCATACTTATGGCGATTGTCTATCCATTCTCTGAATGTTTCAAACGCTTCTTCGACCATCAAAGTCTCCTCGTTCCTATATAATTTTCTTCTGACAAATATAAATCCATGCAAATTTATATTTATAACTCTTACCCAAAAACACACGCAGGGGTCCAGTGGCTCATTGCAAATTTATATATCGTAGAAAATAAAGATTGCAGACTTGAAGGTATGATGAATGAAATTCAAAAACATCCTTTTAGAGAAAAAGGATAATGTCGCAAAAATCACAATAAACAGACCCCTCCTCAACATCATTGACATTGAAACCCTAAAAGAGTTAGATGAGGCGCTCAATGAGGTAAAAGAAGATAAAAGCACAAGTTTGATGATCTTCACTGCTGCTGGCGAGCGGGCATTTTCTGTGGGGTTCGACATTAAAGACCACACACCAGAAAAAGTTGACGAACTGATCAAACTTTTCCATAATGTAACCCTTTCACTGATCGACTTGGACAAACCCACAATAGCTGTAGTTGACGGATTAGCCTTAGGTGGAGGCTGCGAGTTAATAGCAACGTGTGACATGGTTGTAGCTTCTGAGAGATCCGAGTTTGGACAGCCCGAGATTGAAGTGGGAGTTTATCCACCTGTGGCGCTAGTTTTGTTTCCTAGGTTGGTTGGAAGGATGAAGGCCCTCGAGCTTATCTTGACTGGGGAAAGAATTGGTGCGAAGGAGGCTGAGAGAATCGGCTTGGTGAATCGAGTGGTTCCGGCGAACAGATTGGAAGAAGAGGTGAATAAACTGGTCGGCAAGTTGAAGGAGAAAAGTCCAATAGTACTCAAGCTGACTAGGAGAGCATTATATCGTGGACTTGACATGGAACTTAAGAAGGCATTAGAAAATGTCAATGACTCCTATCTGGGCTTGCTTATGCATACAGAAGATGCAGTGGAGGGCTTAAAGGCCTTTCTCGAAAAAAGAACCCCCAAATGGAAAGGAAAATGAAAGAGACATGTAACGGTATAAGGTGAGTTGTAATTCAACTTTCATTCCGAAATAAACACCTATCTCTTATTATTTGCTAAGATAAATTGCGTGGAGTCAAAGGAAGGAATAGGAGGACAAAAATTTGCCGGAAATGTTTGAGGGAGACCCTAATTATGAAAAGATTAAGGCTGAACTTGACCCCTTCATCACAAAGATTACAAAAGTTACTGGTAAAACCACACCTGAATATATTCGATTCAAAAAGAATATCCTTGAATGGAACAAGAGGTTTGGAAAAGCCGTAGAAACAGCGGGAACAGTGGATTCAATACAGAAACTTCAAATTCCACTATTCCAAGAGTTAGAAACCACTCCTGGAAACCGCAGGTTACTTTCTGTTGTTGGTCTATATAGATATCTTGGTCTCGTAGAAAGCCTGGGCACTACAGTTTTGGATTTGCTTGTAATATTGTTGATAGCGAATAGTCGTAACTTACATGTAGAACGTATTTATGATGTCCCTCGTATAGTACATGCGTCCAGTTTTGACGACCTCGAGTATGTTCCTCTTGCCACCAAAATAGCCTTTCTGGAAAGGAATGATCTGAGAGAAACTTCAAAATTCATTGACAGGGAACTAAGAAACGCCATTGCCCATCTTAACTTCAAAATCGACAGCCAAGGAAACATCTCAATTCTAAGAAAGGGCAAGTGGAAAAGTGTGAATATTTATGAAAGAATAAACAATTTCAATAAGAAATTTATGATGATAACCTTAATCTTATCTCAGAGAGAACTGAATAATATTTAAACAGAGGGGATACCTGCTAGAATTGTTGATGGTCGCTGTTTTTCTCTTAACATGAGACATGTCAATAACAAGAAAAGAGAGAAGGGCCATTTGGATACGATTATTTGAGTTTGGCACCGCATCTTAAGCAGTACTTAGATTCTGCTGGTAGGTATTCTGCACCACACTTCTCACACTTACGCAGGTATGGTCCATAGGGAACCCTCGGATCCCCTCCTTCAGCAATGAAGGAGCGTATTTTCTCCATTTCGACCTTTCTCTTCTGTTTGAAAGCCCACAAGCCTTCGCTGGGCTCCATCGATCCGATGTTGAGGGCAAACCAAGCCTTTCCGTGTTCCCATGTGGGACGCCAGATCAGTTCTCTCCACCAGTTGTGATGAACCTTGTAATACCAGAGGCTTGATGGAGACAGATTCTTCATCTTATCAATGTACTCTTTCACTTTGTCGTCCAGTTTGTCCAGAGGTACTACGTCGTTCACTACACCGTATTTGAGAGCCTCTTCAGCGTTTATCTGTGAACTCAGGAGAACCATCTCTGCCGACTTCTTTATACTCATATGCAAGGGGAGCCATTGAGACAAGCCTCCGATAGAGGTCATGCCGACCCTTGGACCGGGAGAGATGAATCTTGCGTGGTCGGCCGCGATTGCGAGATCACAGCAGGCGACGAACTCCCAGCCACCCCCTGCTACTGCACCGTTCACTCTGGCGATAACTGGCTTTCCACAGTGCATTATCATGTCGAAGATTCTACCGTAGTATTCTCCCCACTCCCAGAATTTCCAGGGCTTTTTATTGTATATATCGGCGTACTCGTTAACGTTTCCACCAGTGCAGAAGGCCTTGTCACCTACACCAGTCATTACTATAAATTGGACGGAATCGTCTCCCATAGCCTTCTCGTAACCAGCAGATACTTCTTTAAGGGTTCCTAGGACATACGAATTCATTTCCCCAGGGTTGTTAATGGCAATACACGCAGTAAAATCGCACCAATTAGGAGTGTATTTGACTGTTCGCCAGTCTTTTGGATCCTCAGCTGGATACCAATCATATTTTCTTTCAGTCATGTCTATCACGTCAACGAGGGTTGTTTTTCCAATATATTTAAGATTTACTAGAGAAAGAGACTGTGACCTTTTCAAGGAATCAAAACCGTGGACAAAACTATGAGCGCACAAAACTTACGCGCGCCCGATGCGCCTTTCCCTAATCTTTTTTCGAGCGCGTTTTTTTCGATTCTTTCTTCCTTTTACTAGGAAGTATTGGTAGCGAGGGTAGATATTGCTCATATACTTCCGGCATTATACCACCTGTGCCTGCTCCTACGGGAGTGCGTGGACCGATGGGACTCCGAAGAGTACTGAGCTGATCTGGCGGCACAAAGCTGTCTGTTGCTCCACATTTAGGACAGATAGCCATTTTCTCTTTGCTAGTTTTGTAGCAGTTCTTGCATATGTAGAAACCCATGCCTTCACTCCCTCTAGAAGAAATTATAGCATCTCTCCTATTTCCATATTGCGCACGCATTTTATAAGAGAATAGGTGTAATGTAACTAATTCAAGAGTGTGAGTGTGGATAAAAATGGTGAAGATGCCGGAAAAGATGCAGACTTGGCAAATGGTACAACCATGGAAAAAAGACCATGAAACAGGCAAATTAATTGAGGGAAAACTAGAAAAAACCGAAATTCCTATTCCTCCACTTCAACCAAACGAAGCTTTAGTAGAGGTTGCGGGCTGTGGTGTTTGCCACACAGACCTCGGCTACTTTTATGGCGGTGTTCCAACAGTTACTAAGCCTCCTCTAACGTTGGGACATGAGATAAGCGGTGTAGTGGTGGCTGGCAACACCAAGTTAGTGGGAAAAGAGGTCATTGTACCAGCCGTTATGCCCTGCAACAACTGTTCCATCTGTGCTGCCGGACGTGGAAACCGATGCCTTAATCAAAAGATGCCTGGCAACAGTCTAGGCGTCTATGGGGGCTTCTCAAGCCACATTCCCATCCCTGCTCAAGACCTTTGTGTAGTAGAAGACCGTGGTGACTTTCAACTAGCTGAGCTAGCAGTAATTGCTGATGCGGTGACGACCCCATATCAAGCGTGTATGAGGGCCGGGCTCACAGAAGGAGACAACGTAGTCGTCGTCGGCGTTACAGGAGGCGTCGGCAGCTATGTAGCCCAAATGGCTAAGGCTTTCGGTGCCAAAACAGTCATCGGTATCGCCCGTGACCCAGAGAAGCTAAAAAAAGCCCTCAAATATGGTGCTGACTTTGTCATCAACTCCACTGGCAAGGATGCAGATGCTGTTCGTAACGAATTCAGAGAACTGTGCAAAGCTAACAGTCTTCCCCACAATTATGGCTGGATAATCTTCGAGGTAACTGGAAGCGCTCCTGGCCAAGAGATAGCCCTTAGACTCTTATCTTTCATTGGTAAATTGATCTGGGTGGGCTTCGGTGTACAGAAGAACGAGTATAATCTTTCGAGGTTGATGGCCTTTGACGCCGAGATCATAGGCACTTGGGGATGTCTTCCCAAATACTATCCAAAAGTACTGGAATTAGTCCTAAATAAAACCATAAAGATTAAGCCCTTCACCGAAATTCGGCCAATGAGCAAGATTCGAGAGGTCTTTGAAGAGGCTCATTCCAAAAAATTGATGAAGAGAGTTGTCCTAACCCCCGACTTCTAAACTGACGATTGTTATGTTTGTTTAATCTGCTACTGGTGTTAACAGCCTGTTCATTGCATCATCAGCTATTGCCACTGCGTATCCAGCGATTCTTCTGAGATCACGGGTGATCATGCCCAAAATCATTGCCGTGTCCACGTCCTTTATTTTTTCCATAACCTTTGTCAACAGAACCTTCTCTTTTTCTCGAATTTTTTCCATTTTGCCCATAGCTAGGACAGCTGATCTAACATCTTTTTTGAGGAAGGCTTGGGCTGACATCTTTTGCATTTCATAGGCGACTGCTGACATCTCCACTATGATTTTTAGGATCTCCTTGTCAATATTCTTCTTTTGTTGTTTTAGAGCGAGTACATGTTCTGCAATTGATGATGAGTGATAGACAACTCGGTTTAGGTCTCGTGCAACTAAGGCGAAGGTTATGCATTCTCGGCAACTTTTGACTCCAACTTTCTTCGCAATTGATTTGCTTAGGCTGGCAAGAGCCACCTGTCTTATTGTCATTCGATAATGCCTCATGGCCTCTTTACTTCTTTCCAGGGCTTCCGCGGCGAGTCGGAAGTCGTATTCAAGCAGCGACTTTACAGCATCCTCCTGCAGATGAAGTGAAAAGGACGAAGTCTTCTCTATCAGAGATTCCAAGGAAAATATTGAGGGGTCAATCAACACCTGAAAACTTAGTTTGTTTGCTTCTTCTTGGGCTACTTCTATGCCTGGCAGTTCCATGCGAAGAAGCTTAAGTCTTTTTTTATGTTCTGCAGAGATGGTTTCTTTGGAAGATATGGTGATTTTGTTGCTTCCTTGTGTATAGTAGGTGCCAACGCTGTATTCCAATGCTCGTAGTGTGGGATAATCTTTTGATTTCAACGTGACTTCAAGGGGTTTTTCAAGGGGCATTTCTACAGGGAAAATCCTAATGGACCCATCTTCTTCCTCCAAAACAGCCATCTGTTCCCCACTCTTTAGTTTCCTTTTCTCAACCCAGCTTTTCGGAAGAGAAAGAGTGAAACTGCCACCTTTAATCTTCTGCAATCTTCTAATTTCCATTTCCGTTTCCTCTGGACTTAATAATAATTAGAGGATTCTTATATAATTTATATAAACAAGCCTTAAGTAATATTTATGACTACTGAATTTTCAGTTTTTCATTNTTGCGTGTGACACCTTTAACTTTAGCGGTGAATATGAGAGTTCCTACCAAACTGATTATTGAGGCAACTTGAAATGTAGTGACATACGCGGTTGCTTCTGTTGCTCCTGTGCCAATTAAAAAGTCAGCAATTGGTCCTCCCACAAAAGTTCCAGCTATTCCAAATGATACAGATGTCGCAGCATTGTACTGCCCAAAAAGTCGCCCCCTCAACTCTACTGGAATAAGATCTGCCGCCAGCAAATATCCACAAGTGCCCATAAGCGCCAAAGAAACTCCACTCAAGCTGTTGATGACTATCATTTGTGGAACATTTTGCACAAATATGTACAGAAATGGAGTCACAGTAGCTAATGCCAAGCCTAAGCCAAGAGCAAGTTTTCTCCCAACACGATCTGCGAGTGGTCCCGCCAACAAACTGAAAACTATGGTGGCAATAGATGCTGAATTGCGGATCATAGAAATTTCAAAGGAAGTAGCTCCGATTGGTGAGTCAATTTCAAGGTAAAAGACGAAAATCTGAAGAATCGAATAAGCACCTATACCTACAATGAAGATGGAGGCAAGAAACCAATAGAATGCTTTGGAGTCAAAGTCACTCCAAGACGAAACGTTCTTTTTAATATTAACTCTACTAGTTGATCTTTCCTTAAACGCTTGCTCAGGGCGACGAGTAGTAGACCAAATTAAAACTGCACTTACCAGCATTATGCCAGCTGCAAAGAAAAACAGCGTACCGTTCTTGAACCCTGCGGCTTCACCTCCTAAATCATACAGCACACCTGACACGGATATACCCACAATACGTCCGACGCCGCCAACACTTGAAATCGCACCCACAAGTCTTCCCCTTTCCTTAATTGTGGTAAGGTCTGACATGAGTGCACTCCATCCAAGATTGCTCATTGACCAGAAAAACTCTAAAAATGAGAGTCCAATGATAATGCAGTACGCAGCAGCGGCAGTTCCGTAGATACCAAGAAGATGAAAGTGAAGAAAGTATATGAGTATGTAACCGACTGCCGCAATGATCTCTCCTATGACTATCAAACTTGTTCGTGCTTGATATTTGTCAGAAATTTTTCCCCACACGAAGGTTTGCGACACACTGTTGGCGATCATGGTAAGACTTGCAAGAAGTGTCGTTGCTGTAACTGAAAGTCCTAACACAACTCTCAGGTAAAGAGCCAAAAAAGTATAGAATAAGCCACGTCGAGCCATAGCCATAAACTGGAAGCTCGAGAGTCCCACAAACGTTTTAGTATCCAAGTTAACCGACCACAAAGGAAGCCTTCATGTTCCTATGAATCTTTTCTTATAGAACTTCGCTACAAATTAATGTAATTGTCGCGTAAATTAGGCCTAAAGCGATTGTTAAAATCGTGTCGTACACAAACATCTCCTTTAGCCCCTTCGGATAGAGATTCAAATCAATCTCCTTATTTGAAAAAGGATATAGTGGTCGGCATGACCTCGTAAGAAAGTCAACGACAAAATGACTTAGCCCACAGCTGAGTACCAGCAAGAACAGATGAGAATAGACGACCTTTACAACGAGAGAGCCAGATAAAACGAAGATAATGCCTATAATTTCATGGAATGGTGAACGCGATTCTACCCCGAACCTTCCAGTTTTAAACGCCTTTTTCAGATATCGGACATGATCGAAGTCAGGGAAAACTGAAAACAAAACGCCGATCAAAATGTCTGGTATAGAACTAATTCCCAGAAGCTTAGCTAGTAACAAGGCTAACAAGGCGTGAAAGATTATGTTCATTGTACGCTCAAAGCCGAAACGTCTGTTCTTGTTTTTATTTCCTTTGGTTATCTTGATTCTACTAAGCAAGGAGTATATCTAGAACGTCTAGTGTGCGTAACGGTTGATCAGGCTTTACCTCATAGCTGGAGTTGGCAACTAGAAGGGGAACCCTCATTTCCGCCGAGTGAAGACCACCATGAGTTCCTCTATGTGGCGGCACCTCTGGCATAAGGTCCCAACCCATCCGAGAGTTGATGATCAAGTCTCCCGAACGTTCGCTTTCAAAGATTTGTGAAATTTGAACTGGTGCGTCTGGAAATTCTGCTTTGCAGGTGGCTGAGAGCCACTTCTGATCGTTTAACCACTCTCTGTATGCTATCTTTCCATCTTCAACAAGAGAGGCATAACCCAGAGGGTCCACTCCTTTGACAACATCATAAGAGTACTCATTTCGCCCCCTTTTCCTTATGATTCCGTGTCCATCATGAGAGTACACATGGAAAGTAGTCTTGTTTTCAGCAGCGAAAACATGTTGCACTGGTAACAGTCGGCTCAACAAGTCTATAATGTTTACATGTCCCTTTCGAATCTTGTAGTTTTTAAGATCTTCTAGGCTTGGTTTTCGCCTCCAGTCATGCTTTATGTACTGGAACGGAAAAGCTGTCTCTTCTGCACCTTCTGCTGCTAAGTAAACGTGTGCCATTCCGTTACCGCTCACGGCAACTGTGGCATCAAACTCGCCGAGACCTTGAAGGAAAGTCACTGGGAAGCGGCGAACGTCTAAACCAATTGTGGTCAGGAATTGTCCGAGATCGAAGTGGAGACTGGTAGGACGAAGTCCGTGATCTGAGCCGATCACGATGGAGGTTTCATCGTAGAGGTTCAGGTCGATGAGAGTTTTAGCTATATGTCCGATTTGGTTGTCTACATTTTGGATTGCGTGTCGTACGTTTTTGGAGAGAGGGCCATGTTCGTGGCTGACTTCATCAACGCCCGGCATGTATACCGCTGAGAAGACTGGCGGTTCAGACGGGAGTTTCATCCACTTTATAAAAGCTGAACACCTGTAAACAATTTCGAAGGTGCGTGCTGCAAGTTCGTCTGTGTGTTCCCAGGTGAAAAGCTTAAGGGGACCAAAGACTTTGGCCATAACATTAGCTAGTGGAGGATAAATGAATTTTGCTCCACGTGTAATGGGCTCGAAGATTGCGGCTGTGGTGAAGTCTTTTAACCTTTCAAAGATGGTCTTGATCTTGCCACTCATGTCAGTGTTCATGGCGAAGGCTTCTGGGCCCACGTAGTCTCGTTCGAATTGAAGCCACGCTAAGGGTCCGTATTGTTGGTAGTTATTTCTTCTTCTGTCGAACCATCGGATGCCAGGTATATTTAGGGGCCCGGGGAATGCGCCGGTTAGAAAGGGGGCGTGAGCTGGTCCGGTTGTTGAAGGAAAGACGGTTACAGCGTTTTTTACGACTACTCCTCGGTCTACGATGTGCTTTTTGATGTTTGGCAATAATCCTTGACTTATCATCTCATAGAGAACGTCGGATCTGCAGCCGTCTACAAGGATAAAAACAGAACGCAATTACTTCTACCGTTTACTAATAACCAATAATGTAATCTTTAACTTTTCTGTATGAAGGTTTAGCACGCGCTGTAGACACCAGCAAAAGGTTGCGGAATAGAGGTCAAATGAGAAAATAAATGGATGACTCTAATCCAAAACGCAAGCAAATCTTGATGTTCTCTTCTCTTGTAGATATGTTCTCATAAATTTTCTTTGAGCCATTCCACATAGTTGAATCCAAAATCGACATATAATAAGTTGGAGTTAGTCTCATCCTCAGGTATAGGATAACACGCCAGAAATTCGCCAGTTATATCATGATACATCTCGTTAGTCTCCCCTTCCCAATCACTGATTTTGCCTTGCACCCATTGAAAATAGAATTCGCAATCGTCTTTGAAGACTCTGACCCATGAAAACTGAACCTCAAGGTATCTTAAATAAGTCGTTTCAGTTGGATAGTTAAAATCTCCTTTGTACTCAGCGATACATGACCTTGAATCGATAGAGTTGGCAATAACCGAAATAAGTCCCGACAGACGCTTCCTAGAAACCCGAAGAGGCCCAGTTTCATAGACCACATCTGCTATCATGAAGAAACCCGAACCGACATATTCTAAACCTACCACACTGGAAGGTTCTGAAGAAGTATAGTCAGCTCTTAAAGCAATTTCAAGATTTCCATCATCATTCATATAGAATTTTTCAGCTGTCCATGTTGCATCCAAGCTATTTCTATTAATGTATCGATACCCATCCACAAAGAACCCCATTCCTAGTCTAACAGGCATTTTTCCTTTTGTCTCAAAAACATTATCGAGTAAAAGGTTGTACTGCATACTTGTGTTGTACTGCATACTGATAAACAGAAATATCAAACAAGGAGAAATTAAAAGAATCATGAAACAGACTATAAACACCCTAAATGATTTTACAGAGATTTTGGAATATACCAATTTTCTAAGAGTGCCAAGAATTTTCTTTGACATGAATTTCAGTTTTGCATAGGTAGTAACAAGTATTTAATCCTAGAGTTTAGAACAGCGTGTTCAGAATCTTAGGTCGGTTCATCCCACAATAGTTAACACCTTTCTTTATCCCACGAAGACTCAACAGAGCCCCAACATCATAATCCTTATATTTTAATGGCTATCCCACAGTTTTGAGACCTCATGGCTGTAAACTCTTGCTCCACTGGCTTCAGAAAGAACACCGTGCCAGTTAGCAGTGAGGTAAAATTACATTAACGCTACAAGGTGGAAATGAATGAGTGAAGTTAGATGCCTAAACTGTCTGAAAAGATTTCAAGTGGAACCAAAATCTGAAGTCGCCACTTGTCCCCACTGTGGAACAAAATATCGCATCTCTTGGCTAAGCCCAGACCAACCAAAAATCCGAGGACAAGCATAACTACAACAAAGGGCGAAGAAGAATGGTTTGGAACAGAAAAACAGCCTACGTAAACCTTTCTACAGAAAAGATTGTACAAAAGCCTATTTCAAAAAAAATGCGGTCACTGTATTTAGGTGGCCGTGGCATCAACATGTACCTCTTATACAACCATGTAAAACCTAGGATCAACCCTTTAGGTCCCGAAAACGTCCTCCTTATAGGCGCAGGATTAATTGGGGGGATTCCTTGCCTTGGCTCAGGAAGATGCGATATTGCTGCTAAATCGCCTCTAACCGGGGCTGTCGGCGACTCTAACATAGGTGGATTCTTTGCGCCAGAACTGAGGTTCGCAGGCTTTGACCATTTAGTGATTGTGGGAAGCGCGAAGAAGCCTGTCTACCTTTGGATAAATGATGGCGAGATTAAGATTAAAGACGCATCCAGTCTCTGGGGAAAAGACGCCTTTGAAACCCAGACCGCCATAAGAAACGACCTTGGAGACGAAGACATCAAGTGCTTAGTCATAGGGACTGCAGGTGAGAACCTTGTGAGGTTTGCAAACGTGAGGACGGGCATGAAGAATTCGGCTGGAAGAACCGGCATGGGATGTGTGATGGGCTCCAAGAAGCTTAAAGCCATCGCTGTTAGGGGAACTATGAATCTAGAGTTCGCATATCCAGATGAACTTCTAAAGTATTGCAAAGAAATGAACGACATGATAATGAGCACCAGGTGGGCGAAGGCTCAATCAAGATGGGGAACCATGGTAATCTTCAACAACACCAACACGACTGGACTGATAAGAACCCGAAACTTCCAGCTAAACCGTTCAGAAGAAGGCAGAGACCTCGAACCCGAGAGCATGGACAGATATTCAATTGGTATGGCTGGATGTTACGGTTGCACGGTTCATTGTCGACACCGCTACGTGCTAAGAGAAGGACCTTATGCTCCTCTCTTTGGGGAGGGACCTGAATACACATCTCTAGGCGCTTTCGGAACAATGGTTGACTGCAAAAAAATGGAGACCGTGCTCGTTGCAAATCATCTAGTGAACAAGTATGGTTTAGACACCTTAGAGACTGGGGGTCTTATCGCTTGGGCAATGGAACTCTATGAAAAAGGGATTATCAACGAGAAGATGACTGATGGCTTGAAGTTGGAATGGGGCAACGAGGCAGTCTTGTTTGAAATGATACGTAAAATTGCAATGCGGGATGGATTTGGAAGTGTGCTTGCCGATGGGTTCAAGGATGCAATAGCAAAGATAGGGAAGGGATCGGAATATTATGCCATACAGATTAAGGGTATGAGCAGTTTGCAATCTGATGAACGTGCCACGCCAAGTCTTGCGTTAGGGATAGCAACTGCAACAAGGGGTGCTGATCATCTCAGGAGTCGTCCAGCCATAGACTTATACGGTTTGCCAGAAAACCTGTTAGAGGAAATTTACGAAGGACCGGTTTCATCAGACTACACATCCTATGAAGGCAAAAGCAGAATGGTTTGGTGGCAAGAACTTTTGTATGCTGTTACAGATTCGCTGGGCACATGCAAGTTCCAAACAGTCTTCTGTGCACTACATGCACCCAAGTGGAAGGAGTTCTCAAAACTCATTCATTTAGTGTCTGGAATAGAGATTTCAAAGGCTCAACTAATGGAAATAGGAGAGAGAATTTGCACTACTGAAAGAATGTTCAACTTGAGAGAAGGCTTCTCCAGAAAGGACGACAATTTGCCAGAACGTTTCTTCAAAGAGCCAACTCCCATTGGTTTGCCCATCGCAAGGAACAGGAAAATAGACAAGGAGAAGTTCAACAAAATGTTGGACGAATACTACGCTCTCCATGAGTGGGACAATAATGGAGTGCCACAGAAAGAAACACTGAAGAAATTACGTCTCGACAAGGAGCCTTCGCACATAATCTAACGAGAGGAGACGATGCAATGCGGAAGATGTTGTTTGTAGACCCAGAAAAATGTACAGGGTGCAGACTTTGCGAGATTGCATGCGCTCTTCATCACGAAAAGACCCTCAACCCAGTTAGAGCAAGGGTTCACGTTGCAAAGTGGGAGACAGCTGGTCTATACATACCGATCCTCTGCCTCCAATGCGAGACCCCGATTTGCGAAACCGTGTGTCCCTTGCGTGCCATAAAACGGGATCCGAACACAGGAGCCATGTTAGTAGACTACGATTTGTGTGTGGGATGCAGACTCTGTGTACAATTCTGCCCCTTTGGCGGAGTTGAAATAGATGCGGAAACTGGGAAAGTTCGGAAGTGCGATCTCTGCGGTGGGGAGCCTGTTTGTGTAAAGTTTTGTGAACCAGGAGCCCTGCAATATATCGACGAGACCACCACTAACAGAATCAAAAGGAAAGCCGCCGCCGAACGATATTCAGAATTGATGAAGAAGTTGCTGGCAACGGTGTGAATGGGCTAACTTAACATGGATCTTTCAACAACTTCCATAACGTCACAGATTTTCACTGGAATCGATCTTTTGATTGTGGTGTAACGGAAGTTCATGTAACACGCTGGGCAACATGTTGTCATGAGGTCAACATCTAAAGGGACTACATCCTTGATAAGCCTTGTAGAGGCTGAGTTCATGCTAACCTCAGTGTTGTATGACCATAATCCTCCGCCAGCACCACAGCATCGAGAACGACTTCGACTTAACGGCATCTCTACAAGTTCAAGTTTAGGTATCGACTTTAACACGTTGCGGGGGCTCTCATAAACGCCACAGTGGCGACCCAACGAGCATGGGTCATGATACGTAACCTTTACGTTCAACTCTTTTGGCTCGATCGTTCCTTCCCTTATCAATCGCTCCACCAATTGTGAAGTGTGAAGAACTTCGAGGGGCATTCGAACGTCTAGTATCTGAGGATAAAGCTTGGTAAAGGTGTAGTAGCAACCAGCACAGGGCGTAACGAGAGTCTTAGCATTAGTCGCTTTTACCTTTTCCAAAAGCATTGAAGCATTATTTTTTGCCTCGCTCCACAATCCAGTCTTCAACAGAACGTACCCGCAGCATCCTTCCTTTGCGCCCAGTGTTGTGAAGTTGATCTTAACACGATTCAAGATGTTTGCGCTCGCTTTGGCTACATTTGGGCTTCGTGTAGCCGTTGTACACCCGACCCAATACAGAACCTCGGCAGTCTTCGGAGGTGTCAAGTTTGGCATTTGATTCATCCATAAGGAGCGACGTTTAGGAGGCATCCCACTAGGGTCTCCAGTTTCAAAGATATTTTTGGCTGTCAAATTGAATATTTGTGGGATTAGTCCTTTTTCGGCTATTTGATGTCGGGTGGTGGTTATGACTTCATGAACTTGCAAGTCTGGGGCGCATTGGGCGAAGCAGAGTCCACAAGTAGTGCATGTATAGATGATGTCGACCAGTTTTTTTGAGAGCGCCAAATCCCCGTTGCTTATTCCCTTTATCAGCAGAATTCTTCCTTTAGATGACCATGTTTCTATGTCATTAAATGAAGGCGATACAGTGCAGTAGCCACTACATGTCTTGCATTCGTCGCATTGTGAAGTTATCCTATCTGAGAAGAGAGCCCTAAGGGCGAAAGCAAAATTTCTAAAGGTGCCATGACCTGCCCTATGAATTTCTTTAATAAATTCAGTTGTCGACTCGAGTTTAACCTCTTCAAGGGGCTTAAGCTCAGGAGGTTTAGCATCATCGAGAAGAACGATCTCTGTCATGTTGAATTCTGAAACTTTTCCAGCGTTACGTTCTCCTCTTCGAATAATCCTGAAGCCTTCTTTTTCGGCTAAATGCGTTATCTTTCTAATTTCTTCAGATGAACTTGTCCTTGCCACAGCACTTATTGGAGGATAGTATCGCTCTCTGAAGAAATACTCAAAAGAGTATGCATACAGATCTTCAGGGTCCGTTAACACGTTCGTTGATCCAACGATTTGCTTAAGGGCGTTGACGACGCTGGGTTGTAAAGTCATGGCTGAGCCAACTAAATCAGAGATTAATAAAAATCCAATTACCTTCAATATAAACAATGTGCGCACAAATCTTCATGTAACCTGAGGGTTTTGAATACTGGAACTAATTTAACACGTCTATTGCCATTTGATTTTAACAAAACTGCAACTTCATTTATGATGTCTTCAATTTTCATTTGATATGAATGTGCATGAATGTAGGTGTTATATTATGTTTGCTTCTTTTGTCTTTTTGAATGGTAGTAGTAGCCACCGGATGAAATTATTGAAAGCGTTGCTCCTGTACCCACAACTGTGTTTGCGTTTAGTTTAAACCTCATAAGAATAGGATGCGTAATTTGGACAACTTTTACGAAAAGCGGTATAGGGTAATAAATCTCCATCCACGTATGCTTGCCATCAACGTAGGTACAGTTAAGGGTGAAAAAAGTGTAATCTATTTCTTCGGTTGTCCAGTTTCCACTCCATGAATAAAAGGAATACTTGAGATGACTATTCAATCTAATTAGGTACCATCCATCACCAGTTTCTTTGAAAACTGAATCCAAGTCGGTGAAGTAAAATTTCCAGTGAACATATCCAGCATGGTGGACTGAGGGGAGCTCCTCAGGAAAGAAGACTCCCTGGTGTGCATCT
>JGI24422J19971_10001144_pt1 | contig 15957 bp, 15 predicted proteins | sample DeeMarSWOR152_54_FD_19971 | JGI IMG/M metagenome (IMG submission 19971) | reverse complement strand
GCCTGTAGCAACTCTTGACTGATTGAAACGGTTACATCGGCTTTCATACAACCTTCCAAACTGTTCAATCATTAATTACCTTTACGATAAATATATGGTGTGCGCCGATGAGAGTTTGGAATTTAACCTAAAACATCCATGATTCTTTTGGTCTTTTCTATAGTTTTCCAATTCACTTTTAGACCGCGAGAAATCTTGGCTAACTCCCGAAAAAGAGTGAAACAACTCTCGATATTTTAAACCGATATTTCATAAAAAGTTTTGTAAAATTTAACGGTCGTCAGGCCTCCATCTGGCATAATGTGACTTTCTAGAAAAGATAAGTTTCTTTGCTCGTTCTTGGCAAGGCTATTGTCTATGATTTGCTCGGTACTTGCTTAAAAGTGTGGGGCCGGCTAGGTTTAGACTTACGTTTAAATCTTACAGATGACATACCTCGTCAAGCAAGCAGGAAGTGAAAATAGAAAAGTTTGAATGAAAATCTACTTTTTCGGCAAGAGCTCGCAGAGGTCGTAAGTTGCAACGCATAGAACACTGTCAGCTCCTCCATAGTAGACTAAAACTTGATCGCCCATCAGAATGTTTCCGCAGCTAAAAACTACGTTTGGAACTTTGCCGAAACGTTCATAGTCCTCCATAGGCGTCAAAATCGGTTCTTCAGAGCGATAGAGAATCTCTTCTGGATTTTTCTTATCAAGTAAAGCCACGCCAAGCGAGTAGATTTTTTCAAAATTAACCCCGTGATAAATGAAGAGCCAACCCTCGTTAAGCTCAATTGGCGTGCCTGCTGCACCTACTTTCCAGCAATCCCAACTTTTCGCTCTCGGTCCCATTATGAACTTCAGATCATACCAACGCTGAAGATCATCTGAACGAGCCATGCAAACGTCTGGCTCAAGACGATGGAACATAATGTATTTTCCATCAAATTTTCTGGGAAAGATCACTGCATCCTTGTTGCGGATTCCAGGAAAAACCAAACGTCTTTCACCCCACATCCAACGTTCAGCGAGAAAATCTTTAACAGCAATGGAAGTCAAAGAAACTTGATAAACCCGTTGGGAACCATGCTTACCGAACGCAGTATAAGCCATGACCAACCTATCATCCAACAGTGTCAAACGAGGATCCTCACATCCATCCTTCTCTGTATCGCATGTAGGTTCAAAAATAGGAAAAGGTAAACGTTCGTCAACGTGATAACCGTCTGAAGATGATACATATCCGAGGCGAGAGATATTGTCGTCGCCCATCGCACGGTATAGAACGTGAATTCTCTTGTCAACGACTTAAAACAGCTGCATTAAAAACTCTTCGTGATTCCCAGCCATGGGTGCCTATTGGCTCGAGAATAGGGTTGCCTTGAAATCGCTTCATGACGTCTGGCTTCCTACTATGGTTTTACGGTTTAATACCAAAGAACTCATCCAAAAAATCTCTGACAACTACCAATCCTGCCAATCTGCCTTCAGAATTCACTACAGGTAGGTGTCTGACTCCATGAGAGATTATGATTCTTCTAGATTCTGCAAAGGTTGCATCTTCTGAAACTGTAACAACATTTTTGGTCATTACCTTTTCCAAGGGAGTATTAAGGGAGATGTTCTGTGCTACGACTCTAATAACGTCTCGCTCTGTAAAAATGCCCACGCATTTCTTCTTGTCATCAGTTATTACTATTGCCCCCACATGTCTATTGAACAATCTTTCGATGGCCTTTTTGACTGTTATGTTCGGTTTTGCAGTAACTACATGCTTAACCATTATGTTTCGAGTCTTCAACATTTCATGAATACACTCCTCTTCATAAATTGTATGAACTTATGATTAATAAATGAAGTTCATACGTTTCAGCGAAAAGTTGATCCAAGAGCAGCGCATTGAGCCTAAATGAACCTTTTTCTGCTTCCATTAATACTTAGCCAATCAGAGCCTGTGCCTCTTCAACGTTTCCAATTCTAGACGAGCCAGAAGGTATGAAACAGTGGCTTCAGCACCTTCGTTTAGATTCAGTCCATCCGGCGTTATTCCGTCATGACAGCCGCCAGTTTCTGGATTGTAAACTACCAAGCCTTTAGAGTTCCTCCCGAGAAACCATTCAAACATAGCATACGCTGCTTTTCGATAGTTCTCTTCACCAGTCGCACGGAAAGCCGCATGGGCTGCTTCAACCATGCAAGATGCTTCGATTGACTGCTGATCATAGATTGCTCGTTCACTACCCCTCTTGTACCAGCCACGATTGCCAATGGGCACGAATTTATCGTCAATCATCTGAACTTGGAGTAGAAAATCCAGAGAGTCATTTGCAACTTGCAAATACTTATCATTTTTAGTGCAGATATAAGCCGAGAAAAGCGCATGTGGTAAACGCCCATTGATATACGTAAGGTAAGGTTCAAACCACTTCCAGTCATCAGAAGATTCNTGTTCATAACATTCTACTAGTTGATCAGCCAATGATCCCATGTTTATCAACACATTTTGATCTTGAGGATGCGCATNTTGATAGTGAAACANTCCCAGTACAGAAAGAGCCTTAGCTCTGAGTGATTTGAAGCTGGAAACCCATGGAAATGTCTTGTCAAATATTTCTTTTGAAAGCATTTTTTTCTCTGAAGGCAGTCGCGAATCTAAACACTGTCCGCAAGCCCAGAGCGCACGCCCCATGCAGTCTTCCGAACTAGCATCATCCAAAAATTTCCGATCGTAGCTGAGAACATTGTACAATCGGCCGTCCGTCCTTTGCATATAGAACAGAAAACTCAAGTAAGTATCAATCAGTTTTTCTACGTTTGAATCACCAAAAATTGTGCAGTACCTCGTACACGCAATCAACGCTCGTGCGTTGTCATCGGTTGTGTATCCTTCTTTTCTTTTGGGGATGGCAAACTTTGCATGTTGAAGGATGCCTGTGTCATCAGTAAGTAGTGTAAGAAAATCCAGCTTTATAGGTGGAAGATCCAAGTTCAAGCACCATCTAGCTTTTGATTATCTGATTAAACAGTTTAAGATATTCTTTTGCCACGTTTGACCAGACAAACCTTCTTCTGTACTTGTAAGCCTTTTTTTGCATGGTCTTTCTCAGAGTTTCATCCAAGAGTTTGTCTATGCACACGGCAATTGAGTTAGGATCCTTGAATTTACAGAACAGTCCGCGTCCTTCAGCCAAGACATCTTGGGCGTGAAGATATGGTGTGGATATTATGGCTCGTCCTGCTCCCAACGCATACACAAGTGTTCCGCTGCTTATTTGGTTCGGAGAGATGTAGGGACTGAGGTAAACGTCCGTTGCTTTAAGATATTTGATTAGTTCACGTTTGGCGAGGAAACGGTTATGAAACCGCACATGTTTTTCCAATTGCAGTTCTTCAACCAACCTCATCAGCTTTTTACGATAGCTTTCACCTTCATTTTTTCTGACTTCTGGATGAGTTTCTCCGATTATGAGGTAGATGATTCTAGGTTCTTTTTCAACGACAGAAGGCAGTGCGCGGATGGCATATTCGATGCCTTTGCCGCGGCTTATTAATCCAAAAGTAGACAGTACGAAACGACCCTTCAAACCCAGAGAGTCCTTCACACTTTCACTGGGAACAAATGGAATAAATGGGCAACCATGCGGGATGACAGTGGCTTTCTTGCATACAATACCTTGTTTCTCTAAGATTTCTAGGGCTATACGTGTTATGACGACGATTGACACGCTTTTGGCTACAATGTTTCTTAACACTGCTTGAGCTCTTGGGTCAAAGTCGGACTGCACTGTGTGAAGAGTAGTAACAACTGGTTTCTTAACATTGTTTAAGAAGTAATTAATGTATTCTCCATAATCTCCTCCAAAAAGACCAAATTCATGCTGAAGATTCACCAAATCAACATTTGAAGAGCTAACATAACGTGCAGCTTGAATGTAATCGTCAACGGAGTCTCGTTCAATCTGCCACTTGACTCTTCTGTCATAATTGTAGATTGTTTCCTTTTCGTTTACAGCGATTACTGCAGGAGGTCTCAACTCCTTAAACTCAGCGATAGCATCAAGCAGGTCTTTTGTGAAAGTTGCTATTCCACACTCCCTCGGAGGATAGGTACTTAAATAAGCAACGCGTCTTTCTGGAACGCTGGAAATGATGGATGACTGCTTCAATTGTGGCATCTCTCCCTTTCTATGGTTTTATTTTCTAATACCATTTTAGTAAGCATTAAGCACAGGCGTGAGGTTATCAAGATTTGATTTCTTCCTGGTTTTTTCTTGTAACCAAATTGGTCATGAACAACGCGTTTGGAATGTAGACCCAGTGGCCCTCTTTTGTTTCGATTACTGTTGTTCTCACACTTATCTTCACGACGTTTCCTTCAATTCCTTGCACCACTATTCTGTCACCGATTTGGAAGGCTCTGTCAGCCTGCACGAGTAGTCCTGAGACTAGGTTTTGGATTATTGTGCTGGTTGCGAAACTTATGGCAATGCTGAAGGCTCCAAGTCCAACGATTAGGGACGTTAAATCGAAACCCAAAAAAGCAATGACAACGAATATTCCTATGATGTATGTGATATATTTGGATATTCTCACGATAGCATTTTCGACGTTCTCTGGAAAAGGAGTCTTCCGAAAGAGTTTGAAAAGGCCTTTTGAGACCAATTTACCTGCAATATAAGTTATTGCCAGACCTAGGACTACTTCGATGACTTGAATCAAGTCAATTCCAAACACTATCCAGCTCAATTTCTCTTCTCACTAACACGATATCTGACTTCTAAGGCAGTAGACGTAAGCTCGAAATTACTGGGGCTGTAGAATTCTCAAAGGTGCAGGTCGAATTAACAAATCATCTTATATAAGTATTTTGAGCCGTCACTTTCAAATTGTTGCCTTTAGATACGATTGCTGAGCCACATGTGGCAGTCTAAAAGAGACGGTTGAAATGAAGTGTCGGAGAAGTTGCATGAAACTTGCCTAGAAATGTGGGGCCGGCCGGATTTGAACCGACGACCTTTACCCGGAAACAGTGNTTAAGCACTGNCCCTACGGGTTTCTCTAACCGCTCCAGAACTTCTTCATCCCGTATGGTCCGCAAACCCGTGCTTATGCTTCTGGAGCCCGTCGTCATACCTATCTAGACTACGGCCCCTTTTGAAGTGGTTAAATTAACTGTGAAGATTAAATATATGCGTTATTCCTGTTCAATGAAGTGGATAAGCCTTGCAGATGGTGTTTTGTTGGAATAATGCGTGCAATAAAGTACTTACGGCTGACATTGTATAACGTGTTGGTTTTTGGTGCCCTGAAACTGGAAAAGATCCTATAACTGATGCGAACAAGAAGTTTGTTCTTTTTCAAGACTCAAATGGAACTTACACATGATGTGAACTGCCCCTAACTTCGAACGTTAACCTTGAGATACTTAGAGAAAGTCTGGGTGTACCAGCTAAAATCAGTGTGCACAAGTTGGTTAAGATAAAAAAAGAAAGTGGGGAGATTATCCTATTTCTCTTTTGCCATAGCTAAGACGGATTTAATTGCAATTATGACAGCAGCTGGAGCTGCAAACGCTACGATATAGCTTAGAATGTAAGTGGCCCAGTAATAGAGCAGTTGCAGTGCCTCAACTGTGTATAGTGGATACCAGACATCTCCAATACCAGCTACTACTAGAGCAATTGTTGCTATAAGAAACGGAGTGACCTCCTTTGCTGTTATGCTCGTAATTCCGATAATGATTCCTAAGATTAGCATGATTATGGTGACGTATCCGTTAATGTCTATTATATCCTGACCGTCCCAATCCATATAGCCGACTGCCAGTCCCATTACGATTGCTATGACTACAAAGGCGATAAACGCCCATCGTGCTATTTCTTCCATTTCCATTTTAGACCCACAAAAGTTTAGTTATCTCCAGTTTCATGTTATAAATCTTACGCATGAATTTTATATACAATACCGCGAAAATCGGTAGAACATACCCTGTTCACCATAGTTCACGCTTCAAACACCATTCAGCGCGTTTAAACTCACAAAACTCATGTCCATTTCTCCAAAATCGTTCACTGACAGGAGGCATAGTGACCATAGAACTAAAGTATGGAGTCACAACACCAAATATACCACAGCATGCCCCTTTAAAGCACGTTTCAAGACTTTTGGGCTTGCGGGAATTGGGAAAATTTTGAGAAAACTTATCTAAGCTGCCTCGGTTGAGCCATTCAAAATATAATCTTCAGAAAATCTTACCCTCTGGAGCCCACAACAATATCAGCAAATCGGAAAGGGCGACAGTTACAGCTCAAACAGTTGCCCGAAAGCTGTAAAAAACGGTGCCAAATGGATTGCCAGACTCCTTTTGGAAGAAGAATGAAAGAACTTTCTACCACTATAAGCGATAAGTTTATGAGCGTAGAGTTAACGTGTATTTTGGGGTTTGCCGGCCACAGGGCGCGGGACCCACCTGATCCCATTCCGAACTCAGAAGTTAAACCGCGCTCCGTTCCTGGCTGTAGTGCGGTCTTCGGCCACGCGAACCCGGGAAAGCTGGTAGCCCCACTTGAATTTAGTCTTCTAATTTGGAGGGAAATTACCTAAAACTTATATTCTGGCATTGATAGTTTTTCCAAAAGGTGAGTTTGTGAACACATTGGCGACAATGGCAGCACTACAGAATCAGATCGTGCAAGAACCTTTCGGAGAGTACTCATGGATTTTAAACATATTAATCTATGCCTTTTTCTTTGTTTTCATGTTTTATGGACAAAAAATTAACACATACATCATGCTTAGGGAAGTTGAAGGCTCGCTTTATAAACTTAAATATCTTAAGGATGAAGGAAGAAAAACTGCAATAGAAACGATAAAGGAGATTGGTAAGCCGCAAACAGACCCATCGGCTAGAGTTGACAGATTTTTGGAGTACTTTACAATAACGCCGCAAAGCCTTGACCCGGCTGGTGTAGTTTGGAAGCTAGAGCATATATTGGACGTTAGGGACACACGTTTCAAGGATGACGTAAAATTGATTGCTCCAGCAGCAGACAAAACTCAAGCGAATAATCTGGAAAACACCCTTGAGGCAGCAATGGCTCTGAACTACATCTATAAAGTGATAAGACACTTTTATTTGCTTGGCAAGAAAACGTTAAGCCTCTATATTATAATGCAGATACAAATGATATTGCCCCTTGTCATGCGGGAGGCTGAAGCCTACGCCAGCGCATTAAAAGCCTTCGCATACGGTCAACCAATCGGCGACGGTGCCGGAGCACTCGTAGCAGCAAAACTAACGCACGGATACCCGACAAGAAAAATAGCAAAAGACTGTATCACTGCAACCGTACCAATAGAAGGACGAACAGCATACGTTGTTAAAGCTGAAGGACCAGGAGGAAACGTCGGCAAGCCCGGCGACGGGATAAAAACTATAATAGAGGAAAACGAAGGAAGAATAGCCACAATAATCATGGTGGATGCAGCCTTGAAGCTTGAAGGTGAACAGGTTGGCGAAGTTGCTGAGGGAGTGGGCGCAGCTATAGGTGGACCTGGTGTAGATCAGTTCAAAATTGAGGAGTCAACCCTAAAATATCGCATTCCAATAAACGCAGTTATAATAAGGGAAGACATTGGCGACGCTGTTTCGCCAATGCGCAAAGAAATCGTTGATGCCGCTGACAAGGCTATCGAAAGAATAAAACAAGTCATTCTGGAGAAGACAAAAGAAGGTGACAAGATCATCATTGCGGGAGTGGGTAACACAATTGGCATTGGGCAATAGGAGAGTGACAAAATGAATAAAGCCTCATCATCTACGACAACCAAAATCTCATCGTTTGTGTTGCTAGTGATATTCATAACTTTAGCATTATCCTTAACAGCCCTTATACTAGCCACTTACACCTTCAGTCAAGACGGAATCGCGGCATACTACCTATTACTGATAGGATTTCTGGGCGCAGCTTTATCTACTTATGTACTGCTTCAAACAAGGAAAAAACTAAAACGTTTAGGCATAAAGACTCCACCCATAACAACTACTGTTGAATGTAGAAAATGCGGTTTTAAAAGCATCCGAGAATTCCAACGTGGTGACTACATCTTCAAAGAGGTTGAGCCGTGCCAAAAATGCAACGAAAACATGTTGATAACGACAATCTACAAAGAAGTTGAAGAGAAAGGGGAGAAAAGGCTTTTCTAAGTTAGGACAGTGCAGCCATCTTCAACTATCAAAACGGTATGTTCAGCCTGAGCCACGGGTTTTCCGCTGGTTTCAATGAAGATAGGATAACCCGTAAGAGTCTTTGAGGATAAAAGTTCTCGAAAGGCTTCATGGTAACGTTCTTTTGGCACAACATTTTGCAGCCAACGTTCAGCGAAAGGCAAGGTTCTAAAGTTCTTCTCAATGAAATTTAGAAGCTGTTTTGCATGTGGATTCTTTAATGATCTTCGCTTGAGAAAGCGGAAGATTGTGACTTCTTCGCCGTTCTCAACCTTACCTACGGCGTTTGGCAATGTTACGAAGGGTTCAATGGCATAGATTCTGCCAAGCCTGATTTTTGAAAAGGATATGTGCGAAACATTAGGTAGGGAGGTGCCAGCGTGTACTAGATATCTTCCAATCTGGTGCCCAGTCAAGTTTGAGATTGGTTTGAAACCACGGGATTTTATCGTCTTTTCAATTATTGAGCCAAGTTTTGAAGTTGAAATCCCCGGATGTATGTTGTTTATGGCTGCTTTCAAAGCTTGTTCCGCCGTTTTCACAAGGCTGTTGTATTCCGAGTCGAAGCATATTGTGACTGCAGTATCGGTTAAATAGCCATCCACGTGAACGCCTATGTCAACTTTAACGATGGATTTCTCGGGAATTCTTTTTTTGTCATTGGGCGGAGACGTGTAATGTGCTGCTATTTCGTTTATTGAAACGTTGCATGGAAACGCTGGTTTTCCACCCTTTCCCAGTATGAGCCTTTCAGCTTTTTCACACACATCAATTATAGGCATGCCTTCATGAACAGAGCGTTTCATTTCCTCACGTGTTTCACGGAGAATTTTCCCAGAGAGCCTAAACTTTTGAATGGCTTCTTCGTCAAAACTGTTCATTAATGTCACTAACTTCACTTTTATTAACGCTAACAATGCCGTAATTTAAAAAGTTTACATCAACCAGCGTTAGGTAAAGTTAGCGAAGATAACGGGGCTTTGGTATACAACATTCAAGAATTACAAAAANGTCAGAGAAAAGCACAGGGCATATTGGATGAAGTCTACATGACGACGATAAACTAACTCGTGCTTTTCCAGATCCATGGATCTCTCTCACGTTGATTTTCAAAATATCCTAGAACTGTTTGGAATAGCTCACCCAAAAGTTTTTAAACACCACNATTTACCCATGTCCGTTGGGGAACATGCGTTGGACTGGCGTTAACCTTCGTTAAGATTCTCCTCGTTTTTGCAGTAGATATACTCAAATTTAAAAACCTTCTAAAAAGTATATGTTCTTTTAACATCAATGGAGGAAAAACGTTTGCTACCAGAATCTGATAAAAAAACAGTTCTCGATCCCTTCGGAACAAGCGTAGTCGCAGATTATGAACGATTATACAAGGAATTTGGAATTGAACCGTTTAAACCCCTTCTATCAAAGGTTCCGAACTCGTCTTTTTACATGAGACGTGAAATAATTTTTGGTCACCGGGACTTTGACAGGATATTAGATGCTATGCAAAAACATGAAGAATTCGCTGTTTTAAGCGGTATAAAGCCTACGGGTGAGTTTCACTTGGGTACATTAATGACTGCGAAAGAAATCATTTACTTTCAGCAACAAGGCGCTCAGACGTTCTATTGTATTGCCGATATAGAAGCTTATGAAGATAACAAGATTTCATTCGAGAAAAGCGAAAAGACATCTGTAGACAACATTGCAGACTTGCTTGCACTGGGACTGGACCCTAAACAGACATATATTTATCGGCAATCTAAGGAAACTAGAGTTAAGGACCTAGCTATAATCTTTGGAAGACCCGTAACATTGGCTACTATGAAGGCAATTTACGGCGAACGTCACATCGGTCTATACCTATCGGCTTTGATACAAGCTGGAGACATTCTTCTACCCCAACTAGAAGACTTCGGCGGACCTAAACCCACCATAATTCCAGTGGGAATTGACCAAGACCCACACATTCGCTTCACAAGAGACCTTGCTCAGAAATTCCACCGAAAATACAAGTTTATCCTTCCATCCTCAACCTACCATAAGCTCATGAAGGGTTTAGATGGTTCTCCAAAAATGAGCAAGCGGCAAATGAACTATTTCACATTACACGACAGCCCAAAAACAATTGAAGAGAGAATATCCAACGCTTTTACTGGCGGAAGAGCAACCACTAAAGAACAACGCGAACTCGGTGGAATTCCAGAAATCTGTCCAGTATATGAAACTTGTCTCTTTCACTTCGTGGAAGATAACGATAAAATCGTGAAAATCTACCATGACTGCAAGACTGGAAAACTATTGTGTGGAGAACACAAAAAGCAAACAATCGAGAGAGTGCTGAGATTTGTGAAAGAACACCGACGAAAAAAGAAGAGGTTCATGGATAAAGCTCGAGAAATTCTTCATTTGAAATAGTGAAAGAGGAAAAACAAAACATAAATACTCTTTTTATTATCTTCATTACTGTGGTTTAGTGATGCCTCGCCAATTTACATGAAAAGGCGAATAAATTCTGAACAAAAACCAGCTAGGAATATGCATACTTTTATTAAAACTGGAATAGCAACTACGTTATCAAATCCAGCCAATTCCATCCATGAAGGGGAAAATCATGGTTGAACTCAGAAAAAACGAACATAAAACATTACTGACGATAGAGAAACTTAGCGGAAAAGCATCCGTAAGACAAATAATGAAAGAAAGCGGCTTGCCCGATGCAACGATAATGCGTGCAGCTCTAACGTTACAAGATAAAAAACTCGTGCAAATTCTTGAAAAGAAACAAACAATCATATGGCTCAACGATGAGGGAAAACTTCACGCAAAAAAAGGGTTACCAGAAAGACGCCTAGTTGATGCCTTAAAGAATCTGGCAGAGAAAGCACCACTCAAAAGGACTATTGAAAAGGCTGATTTAGACAAGCAGTTCATACCAATAGCCTTGGGCTGGATCCAAGAGAAGAAATGGGCGATCTTGAACACAAAAACAAATGCGCTGCAAATGTTAGGAAAACCGAAAGAAGGAAATGACGAAAAACTGTTGAAGCTCCTAGGCGAAAAGGAACAAACAACGGTTGAAGAGCTAATTCCAGAGTTACGGCCAGCCGTCAAGCTTTTGAAGAGAAGAAGACTTTTGGAAACTGAGGAAAAAACGAGGAGAATCATCAATATAGCAAAGGCAGGCTGGACTGCAATAAATAAAGGAATCAAGGTTACTGCCGAAGTAACCCAACTTACACCAGAGCTCATAATAAGCGGAAAGTGGCAGAAAGTAAAACTTCAAAAATACAATATAAAAGCTCCAGTGGCAAAAACCTGGCCAGGCAAGAAACATCCCTACCTGCAATTCCTTGATGAAGCCAAAGAAAAACTTATCACCTTAGGCTTCAAAGAGATGACAGGGCCCATTGTTGAAACATCATTTTTCAACTTCGACGCTCTTTATACCCCTCAAGATCACCCAGCACGAGAAATGTTCGGCATATACTTTGTGAAATCTCCGAAATACGGCAGCTTGAATATTTACAAGCACATCGTGGACAAAGTCAAAAAAACACACGAAGACGGGTGGAAAACGGGATCAAACGGATGGAGATACAAATACTCAGTTAAAGAAGCTAGACGTTTAATCTTGCGTGGACATGGAACATGCCAAAGTGTCAGAACACTATTGAGCAAGGATTTGGAGATTCCAGGCAGATACTTCTCAATAGTTCGCTGTTACAGACCGGAAGTGGTAGACAAGACCCACTTAACAGAATTTAACCAAGTTGAAGGCATAGTAGTTGACAAGAACCTGACGCTTCAAGACCTCTTAGGAGTTCTAGAAAAATTCGCCATTGAAATAGCTGAGGCAGACGAAGTCAAATTCAAACCGGATTACTTCCCCTTCACAGAACCAAGCGTCGAGCTCAGCGCCTACAAGAAAGGTTACGGGTGGATCGAATTTGGAGGCTCAGGAATCTTCAGGCCAGAAGTAACAATGCCCTTGAACATCAAGGTGCCCGTCATCGCTTGGGGTTTGGGCATAGACCGTCTATTCATGCTGAAAGCTGGAATCGACGACATACGCTATATTTTCGCTCAAGACTTGGACTGGATAAGGAGAAAGGGGGTGGTTTAATGCCCACCATAGAGGTTGATTATGCAGACTTTGAAAAAATGCTTGGGATGGAACTTTACAAGGACTTAGATAAACTCAACAACATCTTAGCCTTTGTTAAGGGCGAAGTGAAACTCTTCGATGACGAAGAAGGTGTAATGGACATTGAGATTAAAGATACAAATCGGCCAGACGTATGGAACGTAGAAGGATTAACTAGAGCTTTACGCGGTTTTCTAGGTTTTGAAAAAGGTCTAAGACAATACTCCGTCGGCAAACCATTAGTGAAGGTTTACGTTGATCCACGACTCAAGGAAATTCGACCTTACATAGGCTGCTCAATAGTAAAAAACGTCAAATTAACGGACACTATGATCCGTGGGTTCATGCACTTGCAAGATAAACTTGACCAGTCATATGGAAGAAATAGGCGGCGAACATCCATTGGATTGTATGATTACACCCTCATAACCCCTCCGCTGCGCTATACAGTTGTAAAACCAACCGAAATCAGTTTCGTGCCGCTGGACTTCGAGCAAAAAATGAATTTGAAGGAGATTCTGGAACGACATCCAAAGGGGATAGAGTACGGCCACATCGTAAGCAAACATCCTGTTTACCCTATACTATTGGATTCAAAGAAAAAGGTAATGTCATTTCCACCAATCATAAACTCAAACGATCTTGGGAGGGTGACAAAAGAAACAAGACACGTTCTTGTTGAAGTAACTGGCACGATGCATGAAACAGTGCTTAACACGTTAAAGATGGTTACCCTGTCCTTGATTGATCGTGGAGGAAAAGCTTACTCAGCTACAGTTCACTATTCACATGAAAATCTGGAGGTTGTGACGCCTAAACTTGAAACATGGACCATGAACTTGGAAGTGGAATATGTGAACAAAGTTTTGGGCTTACAGTTACCGACTAGACGGATTACTGAACTATTGAGTCAAGCCGGATTCGGCGTAAAAAGACTTGGAATAGGCAAGGTGATCGTGAGGATTCCGTGTTACAGAATCGATGTGATGCATCCAATAGACTTAGTGGAGGACATAGCGATTGCTTATGGATACAATAACATTAAGCCCCTGTGGCGTAAACTCCCCACAACGGGCGGCGCAAAACCTGAACAAAACTTGTTTGATGTTGCAAGAGAGTTAATTGTGGGACTGGGATTCCAAGAAGTTTTCACATATACGCTGACAAATCCGGATAACTTGTTCAAGAAAATGAATTGCAGAAAAGAGAGGATAGTCGAAATTGCCAATCCGAAGGTTCAAACCCTAACATGTCTTAGAAATTGGATTCTGCCAAGTCTCATAGAGTTCTTAAGCAACAATCTCCACATTGAATACCCGCAAAAAGTCTTCGAGTTAGGCACGGTCACGCTTCTGGACGGAAAAAGGGAGACAAAAACAAGGGACGAGGAAAGGCTTGCTGCGGTTATCGTCCATGCAAGCGCTAGTTTCAGCGAAATCAAATCGGTTTTAGACGCTTTCTTCATGAATTTTGGTATAGAATGGCGGATAAAAGAAGCAAAGCATCCAAGCTTCATTGAAGGACGTGTTGGCAATGCAATTATTGAAAAAGAAAACGTTGGAATATTGGGTGAAATTCATCCAAAAGTTTTGGAAGCTTGGAAACTTGAAAATCCAGTGACAGCATTCGAGCTAAATATGGAAAAAGTAATCAAAATAATGCATGCCGAACACTGAGGATTATCTCTCCAGATACGAGACTATTACGATCTCTTTTCTCCAAATCGCACATTACCCAGCAAGTTATAAATATAAATAGTGCATTATTCTCGCAAAACCTTTTTTCTAATCATTCGCCAGTTTTTGTATTAGGGTGTGCAACAGCTTTGCAGCTTTCTAAAAAAACATCCGTTCTTTATTCTTTTTTCGTTAATTTTAAAGTATTTGCTTATTCTTAGCGTACTCTACTAAAGAGGGTACACAAAAAGAATGGATCTTACTAATCAGAGGTGTGGCGAAGACCTTTCACTCCGGCTTGACCGCATATATTAGAACCCAAGGGCTAAACCTGCAGGTCTTTCTTAATCCAAACAGCTTTTCAATTTTGGCTATCAACGGAATGAATGAATTCTCGGAGACTCAATTGAATGGGAGCCAGTTATAACCCATTTTTCTTTTGATTTTGAATCCTGTTTCCTCCAAACTTTGCAACACTTTCCCGTATGAGTGCTGGTAGGACTTTCTGCGAAGTTTTGATTTCAGACTGGAATTGTTGCCAAATGAGAGAACCAGTGAACCTCCAGGCCTAAGGGCCTCGTAGCATTCTGACAGCGCGATTTCAAGTTCTGGTATGTAATCTATGACTTCAATCATAAAAGTAGCATCCAGTACTTTTTCGTGCAACGGTATTTTTCGGGCGTCGGCTAAGACAACGTCGACTTGTTTGTTTTTCAGTTTAAGCCTTTTCAACCCATATGAGTCTATGTCTATGCCTATGACACTTCCTTTACTCTTTGTCGCTAATAATGAGAATCTCCCTGCTTCTGCGCCGACATCCATGATGAACTTGCATTTTGCTATGTTGATTGCTTCAAGAATAAAGTCGGTTTCTATATCGGTTAGGTACTTGCCCATTTTAGTTTTGGCGGCTTTTTCCCAATGTGTTTCTTCAGAAAAGTCTTGCTGCGTGATTTTATATCACCATTTTTCCATGTATCGTTGATAAGATGTTGGCCTAATAGAAATAACTTTTTCTCGCATTGGACTAGGTGCAGGTCGCCGCCTCCTTAGAAATCGGATTTGTCAAGCGAGGAAACGGAAATAGGGTAACTTCACTAACAAGAAAACGTTTAGGATTACTGGCGATGTTCCAAGATTTCTTTGTCGAGGTTCGAAACTATTACGTTCAATCTCTGTTCGTTTTTCACTTTTTGCTCAATTCCACATTTGCTTAAATACGTTATGTTTCCGCAGTAAATACCAATTGCACCCCCATAGTGCAGTTTGGCCAATCCATTAGGCAACACTACTTTCAGTTTTAAGCAGAAGTCATTGGCCAAATTAGGACACGTATTGCATCTCAATTCCACCATTTGCAACCATCTACTATTAGTAAACTAATTTCGATTTTCTCTTTGGTGTAATATAATCTATTTTGCAAATACAGAATCTGAATTCAAAATACACGTTTCCGCTTAGCAATCATCAGTTCTCTACAATTATCTTTGATGTCTAACTTTCTCATGACCCCCGATGTCCTATATCTTCCTGAAACCCTTTTGCAGGAAAACCTTGCGGAAACCTAGGCGACAATGTATTGAAAATTAATACAAAGCATATAAAAAGATATATTAGCCTCAGATAGACCCCGTTCCGCTATTGTATTTGGAACATAAGATAGTAACGTTTAATTTTTCGGAAACACTACACAGTCTCTTGGCGATGACCATAACGAGCCTTTTCCAAATCCCACCGATAACTCCATGTAGACGGACCCAACGGAGGAGGCAAGCACAAAACTTGCTCTTGTGACTGCGGGTTTACCCAATCATGGGACACGGTGGGCGCGGGCAAAAATCCCACGCCGAGAGAGCTTGACCTAGGGGAGCGTATAGCTCCACAATGAAGTTAAGTGATAGGTTACGTGGGAGACAACCGCCCGCG
>JGI24422J19971_10001143_pt1 | contig 15962 bp, 14 predicted proteins | sample DeeMarSWOR152_54_FD_19971 | JGI IMG/M metagenome (IMG submission 19971) | reverse complement strand
TTGGACCCTTGAAGTTTTTTATGAGCTGTGGCGGAAAATAGATATCGTTTAGCCGTAGGTTTTTCAAAGTTTTTAGTCCAAAGACATTTCCTGCAATACTGCTTAATATGTTGGGCATATTTTCCTCTTCAAAAAGTTCGATTGGATAGGCAATTTTTACGTCGTTTCCTTTTATGCTAAAGACGTGGGCAGCGAGTTTTTTAACATAATGTTTTATGGTTGTAAGTTCTGTCCAGGTTCCGATTGAACTTTCGGCAGCGACTCCTCCCGCAATTTCTTTTATACTGGCATCTTCAGGTTCAACGTAAAATTTGCAAATAATATCAGTTTCTTCAGGTTTATATTTTAAATTCACAAAGTCGATATATTTCAAACAAACTAACCCTCTAGCTTTTTAATAGTAATATAGCAATGAAATTTCTTTATATCATTTAATTATTATAGTTGTTTGAGAAGTGAACCCTATGAAACTCAAGGCTAGGATCCTAGATATACAAACAGGCGGGAAAAGAATAGCTATTTTGGACGATGAAACTGCAAGTTTTATGGGGATACATTCTTCTGACCGGGTGGAAATAACTTTTAAAGGCAAGTCTTTAGTTGCTATTGTTAACATAGCTAGCAACTTTCCGCGTAGCTATGTGGGGCTTTTCCAAGAAGTTTCAACAAAACTGGGTGTAAAAAAGGGGGAAACGGTTGATGTGCGAGGGGCAGAAAGACCTGAGGGGCTTGAGTATATACGAGCCAAAGTACGCGGTGAAAGGTTACAAGAAAACGAGATAAAAACTATTGTTGAAGACGTAGTGAAACAACATCTAAGCGATATGGAAATAGCATCCTTTGTGACAGCTCTCTATATTCACGAATTAAAAATGGATGAAATTGAAGCTTTATCGAAGGCAATGGTGCAAACAGGTAACATATTAAATTTTGATAAAACCCCAGTTTTAGACAAACACAGCATAGGCGGGGTTCCTGGCGACAAAACAACAATTCTAGTGGTTCCAATCATTGCTAGTGCAGGCTTTGTCATACCTAAAACTTCATCAAGGGCGGTAACTTCTCCGGCTGGAACTGCAGACCGAGTCGAAACATTATGTCCGGTGAACTTGACCGTTGAAGAGATAAAAGAGGTGATTAAGAAAACAAACGGGTGCATGGTTTGGGGTGGTGCTTTAGAACTGGCCCCAGCTGACGATATTTTTATTCAAATAGAATATCCTCTAGGAATTGATCCTTTACTTCTTCCATCAATCATGAGCAAGAAAAAATCTGTAGGGGCTACCCACGTAATTATAGATATACCAACCGGAATAGAAGCTAAAGTAAAAACAAGAGGCGATGCACGCACTCTTGCATACGATTTTATAGATTTGGGAAAAAGATTAGGAATAAACGTTCAATGTGCAGTAACTTTTGGAGAACAGCCTCTAGGGCAAACTATAGGGCCAGCTCTAGAAGCAAAAGAAGCTTTATCTACCATTATGGGTAACGGTCCAGCAGACCTTAGAGAGAAAGTCATAAGCATTGCAGGCGTACTATTCGAAATGATTGGTATCAAAAATGGGAAAGAAAAAGCATTAAACCTTTTAAAATCTGGAAAAGCTGAAGAAAAACTCAGAGAAATAATTGAAGCACAAGGGGGAGATCCAAAAATAAAACCCGAGGATGTTAAAGTTGGAGATAAAAAAGAAGTGATCAGAACAAGAGAAGAAGGCAGAATTTTATGGATTAATAACAAAAAAATTGCTCAAGTTGCAAAGGAAGCAGGGGCACCAAAAGAAAAGGGAGCCGGAGTCAAACTTATGTTAAAACTTGGAGAATATGCTAGAAAGGATGAAGTTCTCTTCGAAATATATGCTGAAAGAAGTTCAAAATTAGAAGCAGCCGTACAATTGGCAAAGAATCTCCAGCCAGTAAGATTGAGCAAAAAGCTAGAAGAAAGGATGTTAATGGATAGAATTCCGAAAAAAACTGTAAGTAAAAAAATATTCATGCTAGAAAGATAGTTAAACCTATTTGTAAAACTTGTTAGTTTTTTATAATTAATGAAGGGTCTTTTAGAATCTTTTAAGTAATTATAGTTGATGTAACCTGTTTTTTTCTTAAATCTTGTAAATGGGAGAAAAAAATTTTTGTGAAATGGTGGTAGGGATTTGCGTGTTCTTCAACATATTTTGGGTCATGATCATATTAGTACAACGCAAATTTACTTGCCGTGGATATGAGGGAGAAGAAGCGGCAGTTTGTTGATTTGTCTAAAAAATTGAATCGGTGAAAGGGAAGAGGTAAAATTTTCCAAAACCTATATTTTCTCGAGCAATTCAATTAATTTTTCCTTTGATATATTAATTCATTCATTGTTAATTAGTTTTTTATCAGAAATTGCATTAATTGTGAACTGTTGTATATCGGGGATTTTTTCCTTTAACATTTTTTGGATATTTGACCGAATACGATCTACTTCTTGCATAGTCATTTCTCCTGGAACTTCGATCATCATTTCTCCTTGAAGCAGTGGTCCTGTACGTCTTAGACGAACTATGTGGGCAGTTTTTACTCCCTCTGTATTCTCAGCTATATTTTTAATAATCGGTCGTTGACTAATACAAGACATATCACAGGCATCAACCAGAACATAGCTGCTTTCTTTGATAGATGCAAAACCGATGCTTAGTATCATGGTAGCTATTATAAATCCTATAATTGCATCTGCGATTAAATAGCCATAATTAGCTAATATTAATGCGATTACGGTTAGAAGGGATGCTGTGCCGTCTTTTACAGTATTAAAAACTTCTAGTTTTAATGATTGGAGTTTGCTTTTTTTCCCTTCTTGATATTTTATTATTCCTAAAGCTATAGCAACTATTCCTGCGATTAGAGCGACTATTGCTCCGATTAACGGTGCTTCTATTTCATCGGGATCTTTAAATTGAAGGTAAGATCTATACCCTATATATGTTGCTAGAAAAACCATGATAATTGCTGCGATGATTGATGCTAAACTTTCTACTTTATAATAACCGTAATGAAACTTATCATCTGCAGGTTTTTTAAAAAACTTTATTCCAACCCATACAACGCTGGATACAAATCCATCTCCTATACAATCTATTCCATTTGCGGTTAATGCTACGCTTTTAGAAAAACTTGTGCCCAATAATACCTGCAATATCCCTATCCCGATTAGAAATACTGCTGTGAACTTTGCCATGTTCTCAGCATTACCTGTCATAGAACTCATTTATATACCTCTAAGCCAAAATATGAGTTTAATAAATTTTCTAGAAAAACCAACGCTAGCAAAATTTAGGCAAAGTACAAACTATTCATATTATAATCTTATGACACGCCTTTAGATCATGATATATTACAACTTTATATGTTTTTATAAATGATTTTTATTGTCAATACAAAGATAGTAAACTGGAAAACATTAAATGATGAAGAAAATCTATTTAACTAAAGGTAGAAGAAAAGTGAAATAAGGTGTTCTGAATAAGTATAAGCCCGTAAGCCCATTAATTTCTTCAAAAAGAGAGCAGCTCCTAAATTTGGAGAGGGGGTACTACAAGTGAAATGGTGATAAAAGATATTGATTTAAAATAGGTTTTTTCTTCTTTTTTAGGAAAAAAGTATGTGAACCATTAAAGCGTTTTAAGCAAGTTTATTTTTCTATTAACGGGTATAATTGGGGTGATTTTTTTGTCTTTGAAAAATGCTGTTATTGATAGTTTGTTGAATCATAGGTCTGTTAGAAGGTTTAAAGATGAGCCTATTGAGCCTGAGGTTCTTGAAATGTTGCTTAAATCGGGGTTGCGGGCTGCGTCGGCTGGTAATCTTCAGTCTTATTCGTTGATTGTTGTTGATGATCGGGAGAAGAAGGAAGAGCTTTCTAGGGCTTGTGGTGGTCATCAAGATTTTATTGCTGATGCTGCGGTTAATATTGCAGCGGTTGTTGATCAGTTCCGATTTAAAAAGTGGGTTGAGTTGAATAAAGGGCATTTTCACGCTGATTATGCTATAACTCTTTTTATTGGTTTTTGGGATGCTATTATTGCTCTTCATAACATTGTTGTAGCTGCAGAAAGTATTGGTTTGGGTACTTGTTATGTTGGTAATTTTTTGTCAGTTGATATCCAGAGTTTGTTTGGTACGCCGGATTATGTTGCTCCTGCGGGTTTGGTTAGTATTGGTTATCCTGATGAGGAGCCTGAGCTTCGTCCTAGGTTGCCTCTTGAGGCTGTTGTTCATAGGAATAGTTATCGGGTTTATTCTGATGAGGAGATTAGGAGTTTGTATCGGGTGATGGATGATAGGTGGAAGTCTTTTTCTGAAGAGGGTAGGAAGCGGTTTGTGGAGAGTGGTGTTTTGAATGTGGCTCAGTATGTTACTTTGATGCATTATACTGAGGAATTTATTCGTTCTGAGAGTGAGAAACTTCTTCAAAATATCAAGAAAGCAAAATTTAAGCTATAGTCTTGATAATTTGGTAATCAGATTTTTGCGAAATTTTTAGGTGATCATTTTAATAAAGTGTTATTAATCCCGTAATAGGTAATTTTCAAGGGACGACCAAGAAAAGATTGGGTAATTACTCAAGAAGAGATTAGGGAAGATATCGAAGGTATTGTTTTTTATTTTGTTTTTTAGAGTGTTGGGTACAGTTTTGCTGTTTCTTTTGTTTTTTGGTTGTCTGTTATTGCTTTTCTTCTTTGGTTTTGTTTTTTGTGGTGTTTTTTTGTTGTTTTTGCTCTCCTTTTTTTGTGGGTGTTTTCGCGGTAGTGTGTTTTGTTTGTTCGTTCTGTTGTTGTGTGGGGGTTTGGTTCGTTTTTTTTGCGGCTTCTTTCCTTACAAGAGAAATCGCTTTTATATTTATACTTTCCAAGTATTTTGTGATATATTCTAGAGGAAGACCGATTAAGTCACATAATTCTTTTATCTTTGTATTTAGAGTGTCTGTTTTTTCTCCATTGTCCGTCACTTTATATAGCATACCAGCTTGAATATAATTATCAATTGCTAGTACTATGTCTTTTTTTGTTTTTTCGATGTCAATAGCTTTCCTATAAAACTTTTCAGCTGCTTCAAGCAATATTTTGCTTTCTAATTCTCCATTTTCGCCTTTTTCATAGTTTTGAACTGCATGTTTATATACTTCTAACGCTTCTCTCGGATCTTCAATTCCTGCTGCTTTTTTTCTAAATTGATCAGCAGAGTCAGTCCAGCATGCTTTGCTCAGTTCTTCGTCCTCGCCTTGTGATGCATATTCTGAAGCTTTTGCTAATTTCTCTTCTGCAGAATCTGGGTCTTCCATTTTTTTTGCTTCTGCTCTTAAATTTTTTGCGGATTCTATAAACTTCTTATGAGCCTCTTTCATAGCTTTTTCAGACTCGGATTGTTTACCGATTTGTTCATAGATTTCTGAAGCTTTTTTATATATCTTTAAGGCAGCAACGGGGTCTTCATTTGATTTTGCGCTATCTCTAAGCAATTTTGCAGCTTTTGTTAAACAACTATTTCCATCTTTTGGGCTATCGTTTTTATTATAACAATCAGCTGCCTCTTTATACATTTTAACAGCTGTGGTCAGATCTTCCTTTTCTAGTTCTTTTGCTTCTTTTTCTAATGTCTTACACTCTTCAGCCAAATCTCCCAACTCCAGCTATATTTTTCAGGATTCGTAAGTTTATTTGTATGCAGCTTAATCTGAATTCTCAAGTAATACTTCTACTACATACTAAAAAAATATATCGGAGAAAATGGGAAAAGAAGGTGATTATCGAGAAAGGATTTGATAAAAAATCGTTGATGATGTTATTTGGCGTATACTCGATTGTATGAGCTCTATATTGAAACTTTTTTTTTCGAAAATTGTGGAAATTAATCGATATAAACGTCAATGAAAAAAGAAATGTGGTATTCCTATTTAAAAGAAGTTTATGTAGTTTTGCAAAATTTTTAGTGGATCATTTTAACAAAAAGCGGGGTTGTATGGATTTGCGTGTTTTACAAGATAGTCTTGGTCATGATCATATTAGTACGACACAAATTTATTTACACGTAGATATGGGGGAGAAGAAGCGGCAGTTTGTTGATCTTTCTAAAAAATTAAATCGGTGAAAGGGAAGGTATAGGAAAATAGAAAATAATACTCTCTCAGCGAACTGCCAAGGCGCGAACGGTATCTCCTGCCATTCTGGATGTGAAGGGAGTAAATGTTTGAAGTAGAGTCGAAACATGCTGTATCTACTCCGTTCCACTAAGTTAAGGTGGTCCGAATAGTTACAAGCCCGTACCCCACGTACTTCCTCAAAAAGAGAGCCCCCCTCCTTAAATTTGGAGAGACGGCGTTACCACAAGTGAAATGCCGACAAAAAATAAAAGATATTGATTTAAAATATAATTTTTCTTCTTTTTTAGGAAAAAAGTATGAGAACCATTGAAGCGTTCTAAACAAGTTCATGTTTCTATCAACGTTTGAAATCTTGGGGTGTTTTTATGAGAATTTTGTTTATTCAGACTGGTGGTTCGATAGATAAGGATTACCCGCGAGTGGTAAAGGGTTATGGGTTTGAGATTGGAGAGCCTGCTGTTGAAAGAATATTGGGTAGGGTTAGTCTTAATTTTAAATATGAAATATTATCTGTTCTTAGGAAAGATAGTTTAGATATTACTGATGAGGATAGGGAGAAGATTTATGATGTTTGTGTAAAAGCGGATAGTGATAAGATTATAATCACTCATGGAACTGATACGATGATTGAAACTGCCAAAAAATTGAGCAGTATTAAGGATAAAATTATAGTTTTAACAGGCGCAATGAGACCTGAAAGGTTTAGGGATTCAGATGCGGATTTTAATTTGGGAACGGCGATTGGAGGGATAAATATTCTTGAAAATGGTGTTTATATAGCGATGAATGGTAGGATTTGTTCGTGGAATAAGGTTAAAAGAGATTTAGAAACAGGTCAATTTGTTGAAAAATAGTTTTAAGGTCTCTCTTTCATCTTTTAACTCTTTATGCATGCGAATAGTGTATAATTTCTTTTTACTTTTTTTTAGCCGTTTAGACTATAATTGGGGTGATTTTTTTGTCTATGAGAAATGCTGTTATTGATGGTTTGTTGAATCATAGGTCTGTTAGAAGGTTTAAAGATGAGGCTATTGAGCCTGAGGTTCTTGAAATGTTGCTTAAAGTAGGGATTCGGGCTCCTTCGGCTGGTAATCTTCAGTCTTATTCTTTGATTGTTGTTGATGATTGGGAGAAGAAGGAAGAACTTGCTAAGGCTTGTAGTGATCAAGAAAGCAAAATTTAAGCTTTAGTTTTGTGCGCGCGGGTATATGGTTCTTTTTTCGTTGTTTAATTATTGGTTTTTTCGGCTGTTTATTGCTTTTTAATTTGTTTTTATCGTTTCTATAAAAGTTAATCTTTAATTTTGATAGAAACATTTAAATAATATTTATGCTTTAAATTATTTGTATACGTTTAAAAGATATTTTAACGTAAAAAAATGTTGGGGTGGTAAATATGACCTCTAAATTTAGTAATGCGGATGAGGACTGCTGCGAAGGTTTTCAACCTTGCAACTCAGATTGGAAGACATTGAAAGTCGCTACCGTAGTGAGCGATAAGGATTCTTGTTCTCATGGCGTGAAGCCTGTGGTAGAGATAGTTGAAGCAAAGTTTCCGTGTGTGAAACCATCTAAAGTGAATTTTGAGGAGATTTACGCGTTCAGGGAAGAAGATATCGAGTATAGGAACAAAGTGGAAGCAAAACGCATTCGCAAAGAAGATCCTTACGCTAAAGTCGTCAAAACAGTCCCATTTGGGTTCATATAATGATAAATGGAGTTTTTTTTCAAATGTTTATACTTTGTGCGCGGTTTGAAGTTCCTTCACGCTCGACTGGTAAGGACATCATTTCAACTGTAGCGAATTGAAAGCATCTAAACATAAAAGAACAGAATGTTAAGTATAGGAAAATTAGAGCAACTCTAAGGGTTCACATCCAAAATGAACGAGACATCAACAATGTTAAATTCTACTGGATATTACAAGGTTTTAGGTGACGAAAACTGTGAGCTTTCCCTATATAGTGTTTGAGGATAATGAGTTTGAAAAAAGCTTTAAATTATGGATGTTGATGTTTTTTAGACGTTAATAGTTTGTTTAAACGTAGAAATGTTTTGGAAATAATTGCAAGGTGATATGGAATGGTTGAAAACTCGTCAGATAAGGAAGAACATTCAGCTGTACCTTGTAAGGAGAAGGAAAAGATTTGTAAGGAGAAGGTGAAGATTGAACTTCCTGAAGGTACGGATTCTAAGACTCTTATTAATGCTTTTGCTGATTCAAAGCGTCTAGCTATTCTTGATCTTCTTTCGAAGAAGGAGATGACTGTTTCTCAATTGGGTGAAAAATTGGATTTCTCTCCACAGAATGCATATCATCATATTAAGAAATTAGTTGATAGTGGAATAGTAAAACTTGATCGAGTTGAAGTTGATAAGAACTATGTAGAAAAGTATTATTCTACTACTGTTGATCTTGAATGTGTTGGTTGCATGCTTCATGAGATTGAGGAGAAATTTGGAGTTGAACTTGAAGATAAGAAAAAGATAAAGATTGCTCTTTTAGGCTTTGCTTTAGTTAAAATTAATAAAGCAATCAATCTCATTGAGAAAGCCTCTGGATTTGGAGAAATAAATCCTTGTGAGTTTTCTGTAGCAATTAGTGCGTGCACTATTCCTACTAGCAAACTTTATGAGGTTCTTGAAAAGTATAATAAGACTATGGAGACTTATTTAGAGGAACTTGAGAAAGAAGGACAAAAGGATGAAGATAGCTTGAAACATGCTTATATAACCCTGATAATGCCCACAAAATGAATTGGACGATACGAGCTGTACATATATTTAATCGCTTGTTTACAGCCATATTTCTCTTTTTTGTTTAAAATTAGCCATTTTCAGTTTTTCTTTGTTTTTCTTTAACTTTAACTCAACATTAGAAAAGCTTGGAATTGAACAGAAAAATAGAGAAGGGGATAAAATGACCAAAAATAGAATGATGCAGGAGATATTTAATATATTAGAAGAAAAAGGTTATCAGGGGCGTATAGCTTCTATCCAACACGTTGATGATCTACGAAACGATATCGAAAAGCATTACCAACAAAATCTCTTTGACCAAGAATTTTATCAACGATATATTTCGGTTTTTAAATTTGATCCATATGAGATTTTACCAGAAGCCAATTCTATGATTGTGGTTGCGGTTCCACAACCCCAAATCCGGGTAACCTTTAATTGGCACAAAAAAATAGTTTCCTTAATTGTTCCGCCAACCTATCTATACTGGGACGAGACAGCAAAAAAAGTTGAAGACACATTGACGGAAATTCTGGCTCCGATGGGATATAGCGTTAAATATGCTAGACTGCCGATAAAACTTCTAGCTGCATGCAGCGGTCTGACTAAATATGGCAAAAATAATATTAGTTATGTCAAAGGGATGGGTAGTTTTCATCGGCTTGTAGCTTTCTATTCGAACCTCCCGTGCGAAGAAGATAGTTGGCAAAAGCCAAAGATGTTGGAAAGATGCGAGAAATGTTCTGCTTGCATCCGGAAATGCCCCACTGGTGCAATTTCCTCTGAACGTTTTCTTCTGCGTGCTGAACGGTGTATTACTTTCCTTAATGAGAAACCAGGTCATATTCCTTTTCCCAATTGGCTAGATCCGTCTTGGCATAATTGTCTGGTTGGATGTCTTCACTGTCAAAAGGCATGCCCAGAGAATAAAGATTTCTTACACTGGATTGAACAAGGAGCAGAATTCTCAGAGGAGGAAACAAATTTACTTTTGAAAGGGACACCTGTCAATCAACTTCCTGCCCTGACAATAGAGAAATTAAGACAACACGATATGATTGATTTCATTGACCTTTTTCCCCGCAACCTAGGCGTTTTTCTCAAAGAAATTCATTAGAATTATATCGGAATAAGCTTTATTCTCTAACATTCTTCTTTAATAAATTGGCTTTTAGACATGTTCAGTTTTTTTCTTTGTTTTTCTTTTTCATTTTTATTGGTTGGGAGGGGAATTTATGGATCTTTTACCCTTTTTCCATCTCCTGTATCATTTTCTCTTTCTAGATTTAAATTTCATATTTTAGGTGTGTGGAAAGGGTTTAGATTGGTTTCAATAGATGCATAAAGTGTTGAAACTCCAAAGTTCTATCTTCAGGATCTTTTGCAAAGGAGTGGTAAATTTGATAGCGTGGATTCTCTTTAGGAGGTTCGTTTGATCTTTCTTTGAACTTCTCATATATGGTGTCGACTTCTTCTCGTGTGGGGTAGAAGAAAGTGATCATACCCTCGGTATCAGGAGTGTCACGTTGACAGAAGCCTAGTAACAGGTTGCCGTGTTTTAGGATTGTGCAGTCTTTTTGTTCCAGCCATATACTCATTCCGACTTCATTTACGTAGAATTCGACGATCTTCTAAGCATTTTGGTTTTGAAGAACACTATTCCAGACATCATAATCATCTCTTTTACAGGTTCTTTCAAAAAAAGCAGTTTAAAGTCTCTTTTGCATCTTCCAATGATTTATGCTTTCAAACAATGTATAAGTTCTTTTTACTGTTTTGTAATAGTGTTTTTTATAGAATTTTACTGCTTTTTCTCTTGCATTTAATACTATATGTTCTGCGCCTTTTTCTTTTGCTCTTTTTTCTAGTTCTTTTAAAATTAGGCTCCCAATCCCTTTTCTTCTGTATTCTTCTTCGATGGCCATGTATCTTATTTGTGCTTCTTTTTCGGTGTTAAAATGAAGTCTTCCGACACCGACGATTTTACTGTCTATACAGGCCATGATGTGGGTGGCTTCTTTTTCTCGTTCGTCTTTTTCGCTCCCCTTTGGTTGTTTCCATGGTTTTCTGAGGATTTTCCATCTTAGTTCGTAGTATTTTTTGAATTCTTGTTTGGTTTGTGGTTCGCAAATTTTAATTTCTATAAACATATAAAATCACAATAATAACTTTAATATTTTGACAGTGTTCTCGGGGTTTATTTTGTGGTATCGATAGCTCGGAAGAATTTGTTTCATGATAAGGGGCGTTTGGCGTTTACTTTGGTTGGTATGGTAATTTTGTTTTTTTTTTGGGTAACTTGACTCTCGGCATTATCACTCCGCAGATGTTATCTCCTTACTTTTAACTTTTTTCAGACTTTTTCGGTTATTTATTCGCAAGCATTATTTTATTTCGCCCAACCATACAATCGGTTTTCTTTTCCGTCAAGATTTCTTAAAGGTATTAAAAGTCATGTTTTAAGTAATGTACTCTAGTTTTTCAATTTCAGCAGGTTTTTGTGTTTTTATTTCGCCATATTGTTCCTCATAATCCTCTACATGCCGTTTAAGCCATAACATGACTTTTTTAGCTGCGAAAGGCGATAAAATAACCTCCACTTTAAAATCCCGATCTATAACTATTTTCTCTCCAGGAATTGATTCTTCCAAATTTACAGATTCATTATGAAAAGCTATGCGGAAGTCAAAGGGTGTGTGACCGCCTTGAATACCTGTGGCATAAACTTGTTTAAAATCAGCATTTTTTGAAACTTGGATTTTTGTCGTAAACTCGCTCATAAACTATTAACCCCCTTATTTTTTTCTTTATTTAAGAATGTTAAGAGTGTTAAGTCTACTTAATAACACCGAAGGTTAGCTCTAGAAGAGGGTAATAGGTAGAACCGTCTGCGTTTATCAAGAACTAGTTGAGAATGGTGTAGGTGTGCATAACGCTCTATGGGCATTCTTTATACGCCTTCTTTTCCATCCCTCTTTGGATCTACCTCTTCTGAGGATCTTCGATATTTTTAAATTAGCAAAGCCGTGCCGGCGATATAAAAGTTTTTATTCGTGTTTTTAAACTCTTAATGGTATTGGTGTTTTGAGCAGAGGATTGTAAAGATCGGTTATTGTTTGGAAGGAGAAGTGTTTGAATAGTTTGTTTCATTCAAAAACTGTTGAAGAAGCATTGCAGGAATTATCTTCTAATATGGCTGGTCTTTCGAATAAGGAGGCGAGTATTCGTTTAGAAAAGTTTGGTATTAATGAGATACCTGAAGAAAAGAGGGAACATTCTTTTTTGATTTTTCTTAAACAGTTTAATAGCGTTTTGATTTATATTCTTCTTGTTGCTGCTGTTATTTCGTTTTTCTTTGGGGAGATAATCGATGTTTATGTGATTATTGGCGTCATTTTGATTAACGCTACGATAGGGTTTGTTCAGGAGTTTAGGGCTGAGCAATCGATTCAAGCGTTAAAAAAGATGATTGAACTTTATGCGAAAGTTTATCGGGATGGAGAATTGTTCCAAGTATTTGCAAAAGAATTGGTTCCTGGCGATGTTATTTTGTTAGAAGAAGGGGATAGTTGTCCTGCTGATGCGAGACTTCTAGAGTTAAAAAATTTTAGGACCGTGGAAGCGTCTTTAACCGGTGAATCATTGCCTGTTGTTAAAGATGTTAAAGTTTTACCTGAAAAAACTTCTTTGGCTGATCGTAAGAATATGGTGTGGATGGGTACTTTTGTTGCAAGCGGGCAGGCTAAGGCTGTTGTGACGGCTACGGGAATTGAAACAGCAATCGGTAGAGTAGCGCAAGAAATAGAAAAGATAGAAAGGGTAAGAGGGCATTTTGAAAAAAAGATAGGCACGCTAGCAAAGCAAATGGGCGTTATTGCAACTTTCGCCGCATTTTTAACGTTCTTTGTTGGTTTTTTTGTTAGGGGGTTGGAGTTTGAAGAAATTTTCCTTTTTACCATAGCTTCTCTTGTCTCTGGGATTCCGGAAGGGTTGCCTGTGGTTCTGGTGATTGTGCTTGCTATTGGCGGGCATAGGATGGCGAAAAGGAATGCTATTGTTAGAAAGTTGCCGGCAATAGAAACACTTGGTGTAGTAACGGTTATTGCGACAGATAAGACGGGAACGCTCACGCAGAATACTTTGAGTGTTGAGAAGATAATTTTGCCGGGTAAGGATGAGATCACGGTATCGGGAAGTGGTTGGATACCTTCAGGAATTTTTTACAAAAAAAATGTGACTATCTTTCCTCGGGAAGATCCTCATTTATCAAAGCTTTTGCATATTGCAGCTGTTTGTAATAACGCGCGGGTTTTAAAAAAGGAGGAGGATTATGAGATTATCGGGGACCCTACTGAAGCTGCACTTGTGGTACTTGCAGAAAAAGCTGGGTTGGAAAAAGGGGTAGTACGGGAGAAAGAAAAAAGAATAGATGATTTGCCTTTTAGTCCAGAGTTGAAGTATAGAGCATCACTTGTAGTAGTTTTAGAAGAAGATGATTTGCCTTTTAGTCCAGAGTTGAAGTATAGAGCATCGCTTGCAGTGCTTTTAGACGAAAGTAAAAAGAGAGAAATTTATGTTGTAGGAGCTCCTGAGATTGTTCTTAACCATTCTGAACATGTTCTTAAAAATGATATGTATGAGAAAATAACTCAAGAAGAGAGTGAAAATATTTTAGCGCAAATAGAATATTTAACAGAAAAAGGGTTGAGAGTGCTTGCTTTAGCTTATAGAGGGGTTCCTAGTTCTTTGGATTACTTATCAGAAGATTTCGTTAATGAGCTTGTTTTTGTGGGTATTGTTGGTATGAGGGATCCTCCAAGGCCAGAAGTAAAAGGAGCGATTGCTAAAGCTAAGAAAGCTGGAATTCGGGTTGTTATGACGACAGGAGATCATAAAGGTACAGCTGTTGCAATTGCTAAAGAAATCGGTCTTATCGATGAGAAAACAGGAAGTAAATATCCTGAAGCTCTTACAGAACAAGAGTTATTAGTGCTGTCAGAAGAAAGTTTTGAAGAAATGGTGAGAAATGTTTCTGTTTTTTCTCGTTTAACACCAAATATGAAGTTAAGAATCGTTGAAACTTTACAGGAACAGGGACATGTTGTGGCAGTGACGGGGGACGGAGTTAATGATGCACCAGCATTAAAAAAAGCTGATATTGGTATTGCGATGGGGTTAATTGGCACTGATGTTGCAAGAGCGTCCAGTGAAGTTGTTCTTGCTGATGATAATTTTGCTTCTATTGTCGATGCAATAGAACAGGGAAGAATTGTTTTTGTAAACACTCGTCAGGCGGCCACTTTTCTTGTCACTACTAATTTTGCAGAAGATTTGACTATTATTGGTGCATTGCTTCTTGGTTTGGGTTTGCCCTTATTAGCTACTCAGATATTATGGCTCAATTTAGTTACAGATGGTGTTTCTGATGTTGCTTTAGCCACTGAACCAGGTCACGGTAGTGTTTTAAACGAGCCTCCACGAAAAAAAGAGGAAAATGTTTTATCAAAAGAGATAATCCCATTTCTACTTTTAATGGTTTCCATCATGGTTATTGTTACATTAGCTATTTTTAATGCTTATTTACCACAAGGAAAAGAAAAGGCTCGAACAGGGGCCTTTGTCGTTATGGCGTTTACGCAGCTTTTTAATGTTTTGAACATGCGTTCGCTTAGAAGTTCTGTTTTTAGTATAGGATTTTTTAGCAATAAGAACATTGTTGCATCTCTTTTAACTTCAATTATTCTTCTCTTTATGATAATCTACATACCTTTTTTCCAAGAAGTATTTGGATTTAAATCGTTGAGTCTGATCGAATTATTAACAATAGTCCTTCTTTCATCTTTGGTTTTCTGGTTTGGCGAGTTATATAAGTTTGTGCACAAATGAACTTTAGTAGAAAACTTGGTTTTAAGCTTTTAGGAGGTCTTTTATGCCTTCAATGGTTATTTTTATGTCGAAAAAGATCATGCCTAGCTTTGCGTCGGCTGGAGCGATGAGGATTAAAACAGCTTCCGGTCCTGCGTCCATGGTGATCGTGAGCCCTTCTGCTCCTTTGATTATTATTTGTTCTACTTCGCCACATTTTAATATGCTGCCAACTCTTGTACCTAAAGAGAGCATGCCTGCGGACATGGCGGAAATAGCATCTTCGTCGATATCTCCTGGCAATTTGCTTGCCATCATTAAACCTTCTTTAGAAACAATAGCACTGGCCTTGATTTCGCTCCGCCTCTCCAGCTCAGTCAATAATTCTCCCAATTTTTTTGCTCTTTCAGAAATCGAACATCGACTCCCTTAAAGTTGTTACGCCCTTAGTTTCTTAAGGTGAACTGGCTTTTCTTAATTTCTAAATATAAATAAGACTATTTATCATTTTGTGTTGAGAAAAATAAAAAGAGTTTTAATATTATTGACTTTGTCCGTAGTAGGTCTTAAAGGAATTAATTCTTGTTTACCTGAAGCGCTTAAAGCCTTTGATGATCTAAATAGATGAGCAATAGTTTATGCCGTGTTGTTTGAAGTGCCTATATATTCTCCTATTAATATCCATGAGATATGGTGGTGAGTTTCACCTTTTGTTCGGAGTTCATAATATTCATGTTCGTATAGTTTTTTGATTTTTAGAAAGGCAAAATCTTCGATTAGTTCTTCTTTGGTGCAGAAATGGAGATATACTCTGTCTTGAAAGGAGTTGGGTTCTTCGGGAATAGGGGTGCCTTTTCCGTAGTGTTCGGGATCTTTTACTGATAGTGTGCTGAGGAATAGTAATCCGTTTGGTTTTAGTGTTCTCATAACTGCTTTTCTAAGTTCTTTTCTTTCATTCTTTTTCAGTAGTTGATATAAGTTTGAAATGAATACTATGTCGTATTTGCCTTTTTTAAGCTCTGTGAAATTGCAATGTTGAAATTTCACGTCTTCTTTTTGCGACTGAGGGATTGCGTTTGAGGCGATATCTAGGGCTTTTTCTGAAATGTCTATTGCTAAAATCTTACATTTAAGATTGTTTAAAAAGTAGAATGTGTCACGACCATAGCCACAGCCAATATCTAGTAAGGTTAAGGTTTGGTGGTTTAATTCGAGTTTCT
>JGI24422J19971_10001142_pt1 | contig 15983 bp, 13 predicted proteins | sample DeeMarSWOR152_54_FD_19971 | JGI IMG/M metagenome (IMG submission 19971) | reverse complement strand
CTTTCGTAGAGATCAGCACTTTTAATTCCTTCGGGGAAAGAGTCCTGAGGAACTATGGGATGGAACTGGGTTATTCTCCGGATTTCAAGCTTCTCGATGATATTGAGCAGGCTATTTTTTTTAGAGAGCACCTCTTCGAGTTTCCTCTTGACTACTATCGACCTCTGAGTTTTCCCACGAAGCACATTCAGGAGCTCTTGAATACTGTAAAAAGATTAAAACAGGAAGACATAAAACCAGACGAGTATCTGGAATATTCTAAAACGCTCGGTGCAGAAGCTTCAGATGAAGGGGAAAAGGAGAGCGCCTTAAAACATCTGGAAATGGCCAAAGTTTATCAAAAGTACCAGGAATTGCTGATCAAGGAAGGAAAGATTGATTTTGAGGATCAGGTTCTTTTGGTGGTAGAGCTTTTTCGAAAGCGCCCTTCTATACTCGAAGAATTCCAGGATAAATACAAGCACATTCTTGTTGATGAATTCCAGGATACAAACTACATCCAGTTTGTGCTGCTTAAACTGCTGGCAGCAAAAAGCAAAAACCTGACTGTCTGCGGAGACGATGACCAAAGTATTTTTCGCTTTAGAGGCGCATCTTTAAGCAATATCTATAATTTTCGCAAGGTATACCCAAATTATAAGAAGGTTGTTTTAAACAAGAATTACCGCTCGACCCAATCCATTCTTGATTCTGCCCAGCAACTGATCGAGCAGAATAATCCCGACCGGTTGGAATTTAAGGAGAAGATTAATAAGGCCCTTGAGGCTTCTCGGAAAAGCAGAGGGAAAAGTATCCGCATGCTTCAGTTTGATACTGTTTCCCATGAGGTAGATAAGGTCGCTGAGATGATTTTGGAAAAGGCTAAGCAGGGATATAAGTATGGCGATATTGCTATTCTGGTCAGACGGAATGCAGATGCAGATCCTTTCCTCAGGGCTTTAAACATGAAGGAGATACCCTTCAGATTCTCTGGAAGCAGGGGATTGTATTCTCAGGACGAGGTGAAAACCCTCATTTCCTTCATAAAATCCCTGACCGATTTTGAAGACAGCAAGAGCCTTTTTTATCTTGCCCTTTCCGACGTATATAAAACAGATCTTTACGATTTGACCAAAATCTCCAATTATGCTCACAAAAAGAATTTTCCTCTCCATGAAGTTTTCAAGAGAATTTCTGGAAGAAAGAGTCCGGTAGAGATTTCTGATTCAACTTCCGCAAAGATCAAGAGAATTTTCGAAGATTTGCTCTATTTTGTCCAGCTGGCCAGCTCGCAGAATGCAGGAAGGGTTCTATATTCTTTTCTCGAGAGGACTGGCTATCTGAAATCTCTTGTTGAGGAAAGAAGCCTTCAGGCGGAGTTGAAAATAAAGAATATCCGTATTTTCTTTGATAAGGTTAAGAATTTCTCCGAGTTAACAGATGATGACTCAGTCTATTCTTTTGCTCGGCATCTGGATATCCTTCAGCAGGTGGGGGATAATCCTGCAACCGCAGAGGCGGAATTAGAGGAAGACGCTGTTAGCGTTCTCACAGTCCATAAAGCTAAAGGTTTGGAGTTCCCTGTTGTTTTTATGGTCAGCCTGATCGGAGACAGATTTCCCGGCCGAGAGAGAAAAGAGAAAATTCCTGTCCCTGATGAGGTTCTCAAGGATAAAGTTCCCAAGGGGGATGATTATGGTCAAGAACAGAAAGAAAAGATTTATCTTCAGGAGGAGAGACGGCTGTTTTATGTAGGGATGACAAGAGCGAAGGACCTTCTTTATTTGACCTGGGCCAGGGATTACGGCTTGAAACGCTTGAAAAAAGTAAGTCCGTTTGTTCTCGAAGCTTTTGATCTTCCCCGGATGCCTGATGATGTTCTCCAGACTTCAGCCATCGAAGAAATAAAAAGGTATTCCAAGTCACCTCCTCAGCCTAAACTAATACAGGAAGCGAAAATCAAAGGAATCCTGACCCTAAGCTATTTTCAGGTGGATGATTACTTAACCTGCCCCCTGAAATACAGATACAGGCACATCATGCGGATTCCTGTCCTTCCTCATCACAACCTGGTTTTTGGCCGAGTCCTCCACAACACTATCCATGTTTATTTGAGAAAAAGGGTAGAAGGTGTGAAATTAAGCCAAAAGGAGCTTCTTAGAGAATACGACAGACGCTGGATAAACGAAGGATTTCTCAGTAGAGAACATGAAGAAACGAGAAAGAAAGCAGGTGCGAAGGCACTTCGCTTATTTTATCGCCGGGAAGAGGACTCAATGCGTCTTCCTCACTTCCTTGAAAAAAGCTTCAAATGGCAGCTAAATGACGTTAAATTCATAGGCCGTTGGGATAGGATTGATCATACAGATGATGGGGCGGTTATCGTTGATTTTAAGGCAACAGAAGTCAAAGACCAGAAAGAAGCTGATAAAAAAGCCAGAGATAGCCTTCAAATGAGTTTGTATGCGCTTTCTTTTGTCAGGACGCAAGATATTCCGCTTCTCGAGACACAGCTCCATTTTCTGGGGTCAGATATCGTAGGCCATGCCCAAAAGAAAGAAAAAGAAATGGAGAAAGCTGTGGAGAAAATAAAAAAGGCAGAAGCGGGAATTAGAGCCCAGGATTATGAGGCCAAACCCGATTGGCACAACTGCAACTTTTGTGATTTCAGGACAATCTGCCCTTCATCATACGCCTATTGATTCCGCTTGGCTTGAATTAGTGCTTGGTTCATATTCTGTAAGGGTTTTGAATTATTGTAGGGGCTTGATTTATCAAGCCCACCTTTTAAAATATATAAAATTATTTAAGGTATTGTAGGGATTTTAGTCACCAAACCTGAACTTTTTCCTTTATTCCGGTCCAAACCAGAAGGGCATTATGGCCAGGATTTTTTCTTTATTCAGAAACATAAATGCAGAAAACATCCTTTCTAATCTAGGATCGAGATCGAGGTTTATTTCTACCAATCTCCTGCCGAAAAAGGCATCAAAGAATGAGACTTTTTTGGGTCTAACTATGAGTCGAACCTCTTCATCGATAGGAATCCCGGCCAGTTCTTTTGCCAGTTCAAGGGCGCGAGATAATCCGCCGAGCTCATCTACCAAGCCTCGCTCTTTTGCCTGGCTTCCTGTCCAGACCCGGCCTCTTCCAATCTTGTCGACTTCTTCTTTTGATAAGTTTCGCCCCTCTGCGACTTTTGTCAGGAATTTATCATAAATCCACAGGATCTCTTTTTTAAGGAAATCCCTTTCTTCTCTGTTGAGCTTTTTATAAGTAGAAAATAAGTCTGCTCTTTTCCCGTAAGTAAGTTTCTCGGCGGTTATTCCCAATTTTTCATAAAGTTTCACAAAATTGAATTTTCCAGAGATGACTCCGATAGAGCCCGTAAGGGTTTGGGGCTGGGCTACAATTTTGTGGGCGGCCATGGAAACCCAGTATCCACCCGAACCAGCCAAATCGGACATGGATACAACAAACGGCTTTTCCTTTTTGGTTAAAGCTACTTCTCTCCAGATAACATCAGAAGCCACAGCCGAGCCGCCCCCGCTGTCAACCCGGAAAACGACTGCTGCAACGGATTTATCTTTCCGTGCACTCCTAATCCAGCGGGCTGTCGTAGTGCTACCCATTGATTGATAGAAACCTTCCCCAGTATGGATAGCTCCCATTCCGTAGATGAGGGCGATCTTTTTTCCTCTGTTCAAGCCCAGAGATGACGGGTCGATCTTTAAGTACTGACCGTGTGTAATTTTGCTTAGTTTTTTCTCGTTCTCTTTGAGAAGATCCTCGAATTCGTCCTCAAAAAGAAGGTCATCCACAAGTCCTGCTTCTAATGCTCTTTCTCCCTGAAAGAAACCATGATCAATCAGTGCTTTAATTTCTTCTTCGCTTTTTTCCCTGGCTTCTGCGAGCACCTTTATGTAGTGGGAATAGAGATCTTCGTACAGTGATCTCATCATCCTTTTGTGAGCTGGCGTGAATCTGTCCTCTGTGAACATATTATAAGCTGTCTTGTATTCTTCTACATGCTCAATTTCAGCTTCGATGCCCAATTTATCCAGAGATTGCTTGAAGAACGGAATATGGCCGCCGATTCCGTTTATGATAAACACGCCCAGAGGATGGAGAATAATTCGATCACAGGCTGTAGCAAGAAAGTATTGCTTGTCGAATTCTATAGACTCATCTATATAGGCATAAACTTTTTTCCCTGATTTTTTAAAATCCAGGATAGATTCTCTGATTTCGTTCATTTTTGCCCAGTCGCACTGGACGTACCCGAAGCGCAGAACGATAGTCTTGATTCGGTTGTCAACCTTAGCTTTTTTGATGTTCATCCAGATATCATGCAACGAAATAGAGGGAGCTTGCCCAAACATACTTCCCCAAAAGTCTCGGGGTGCCTGCTCCTTAATTTCTCCTGAAAGCCTGATTTCCAGATAAGAGCGGGCTTTCACTGAGGGAGGCCTTCCAAACTCTAAATAGATGAAAGAAAACACAGCTGCCAGGAACAAGAAGAAAAATATCAAGATTATGATCAGCACATATTTTCCTCTTTTCATTTTTTTCTCCTTTCTAATTGACAGAACATCTTCCTATAGAATATAGCAGAAATTAGGACATAATTGGAAGCATTTCCAAGAAATGGGGCTTGGCCCCATTTTATCCTTTTCAAATAACGGAAGGGGAAATTCTTCGGACAAAATTTAAATATAGAATTTTTTGGAGAGATTGAGTATATTAGAAAACTTAAAGATAGTCATTGTCTGAAAATTCTAACTAAGACTCATCTCATTTTATCATGTAATTTTAGCAAAATATTTATCTTATAAGGATAGTGTCATGAATGCTCTGGAGATTGAAGGTATATCCAAAAGTTTTGGCGATTTCTACGCGGTAAAGAAATTGTCTTTTGAGATTCCCGCTGGAACGATATATGGACTCTTGGGGCCAAACGGAGCGGGAAAAACAACCACGATTCGCATGGTGATGAACATAATCATTCCCGACGAGGGTTCTATCAAAGTCCTCAACCAGAGGATGGACGAAGAGATGAAAGAAAGGGTAGGCTACCTCCCTGAAGACAGAGGCCTTTATCCCAAGATGAAGGTCGGAGAGCTTCTTCTGTTTCTGGCTGAGATTAAAGGTCTCAAGGGCAGTGAAGCTCGAAAGGAGATTGATTTCTGGCTTGAAAGGTTCGATCTCTCGGATTGGAAAAGCAAAAAAGTTGAGGAGCTTTCGAGGGGGATGCAGCAGAAACTTCAATTTATTGTAACCGTCATCCATCAGCCGGAGCTTATCATTCTCGATGAACCCTTTTCCGGCCTGGATCCTGTCAACACCAAACTTTTAAAAGATGTCATGCTGGAGATGAAGGAAAAGGGCCGAACAATTGTCTTTTCCACCCACCGGATGGAGCAGGTCGAGATGATCTGTGACAATATCTGTCTTATAAATAAAGCTGAGCGAGTATTGGAGGGTAATTTAAGCCAGATAAAGAAGCAGTACGGGAAAAATACTGTAATACTGGATTACGATGGCGAAGCAAATTTTATTAAAAATTTTCCCGAGATTGAGAAAATAGATGACTATGGAAAATTCATGGAGATCAAACTGAAAGAGAAGTCTTCCCCCCAGGATCTCCTCCCCAAGCTGGTGGGGAAAATCAGTATCAACAAATATGAAGTAAAAGAACCTACATTGAACGCCATATTCATCGAAAAAGTCGGAGGAAAGGAAGTCAAAGATGAGGAAGATATTATCAGTCATTAAAAGAGAATATATTCAAATTGTAAGGACTAAAGGCTTTATTATCGGCACCGTCCTGGGTCCTGTCTTCATGCTTGCCTTAATCGTCGTGCCGATTATTGTTTCTTCGGCTTCTGTGGAAAAGAAGGAGACCATAGGAGTGGTAGATTTAACCAATGAAATTTTTATGGAGCTAGATAAGAAGCTGGATCATAAGGACTATAGGCTCAAGGATGGATTCCGCCGTTACGTCCTTGAAAAATACGAGCCTTCCCCAGGTGTTGAGGAGGTAAGGAACGAGTTGAGAGAAAGTGTGTTAAAGAAAGAGATCTCAGCTTACATATATATCCCTGAGGATGTTTTAGAGGGCGGAGCTCGCGAATCGGCAGTTAAAGATGCCGTACCAGAAGAAGCAAAAGCCGAATATGTCTCCGAGCATACTACTGATTTTGAGGAGTTGAGAGCTCTCAACAGGGCTCTGAATAATGTTGTCATCGAAAAAAGGTTGAAGAAAGAAGGATTGGATCCTCAAAAAGTCGCCCAGTATATAAAGCGTGTGGAGCTGCAACCCATAAAAATAACAAAAAAGGGAGAGGAAAAAGACACCGCCGGAACTTTTATGATTTCGTATTTCCTTGCTCTTATCCTCTATATGGCAATTTTAATTTACGGCCAGGTCATCATGAGGGGAGTTATCGAGGAAAAAAGCTCAAGGGTTGTAGAAGTCGTGCTTTCTTCTTTAAAACCGTTTCAGCTCATGATGGGAAAGATTTTGGGAATCGGAGCTGTGGGTTTAACTCAATTTTCTATTTGGACTTTGTTTGGAATCGGAGCTTCCGTGTATAGTACATCGTTTATCCCTGCTGGGGCGGATTTTGCTATGCCAAGCATTCCTGCCCATGTCTTCATCTATTTTGTGGTTTTTTTCATCCTTGGCTATTTTCTTTTCGGAACCCTTTACGCAGCCATAGGTTCCATGGTTAATTCAGAAAAAGAAGCCCAGCAGTTGGTTATGCCGGTAACCATGTTTTTGATTGTACCCATAATGCTCATGATATTTATCATAAGGGCACCTGACAGCCCGCTTGCTGTATTTTTATCCATGATACCGTTTTTCACTCCGATTTTAATGTTCTTGCGCATTACTGTTCTGCTTCCTCCGTTTGCGCAGATAGGAGCCTCTATCGTGATTCTCACCCTTACAATCCTTTTGATGGTCTGGCTTGTAGCCAAGATTTATAGAGTTGGGATATTGATGTACGGCAAACGGCCGAAATTTGTCGAAGTCGTCAGGTGGATAAGATATAAATAAACCTGAAATTGTTATTCTCTAATGGCCTCATATCAGGGGGATAAATGTGAATTATCATAAATTTATTTATTAGGGGTGAACCTTTTCGGGAATTGCTCCGTAATAAACTCTGAAGATTAAATCATAAGGTCGGGAATGCAAAAATTAAAAAGGGATGATGGAGAAGATAGAGTGTTGATTTGGCTGGATTGAAAGAACCGGTTTTAGTTCTTTGCCCGATAAATTCACCAGAAAAATATAAAATGGAAGAAAAGAGAGAGGTAGAATATGAAGACGTCAACACCCTTGTGGATAAAATCAAGGAAGGAGACAGAGAGGCTTTCATGACATTAACCAGTCTCTACCAAAAGAAAGTCTTCTTGCTGGCTTTCTCTTTCTTTCGTAACAAGGAAGATGCTCTGGATATTGTTCAGGAGACATTCTTAAGATTTTACGAAAAGGTAAAAATGTTCCAGAGAGGGAAAAACTTTCAAAACTGGATTTTGCAGATCGCCAAAAACCTGTGTGTAGATTATTACCGGAAAAATTACAGCAAAAGCAGGGAATGGGATAGGAATAAACCCATCGAAGAGATGAATTTGCCGGTTCAGAATTCTTATGATCCGCTAAGCTCATCAGATTTAAGAGAAATAATTTCAACGTGCCTTAAAAAGCTGGCAGAGAAACAGAGGATGATATTTGTGATGAGGCACTACAACCAGCTTAAATACAGGGAAATAGCCCAGATATTGGATATTTCCTTGGGAACAGCAAAGTCTCTTCATTTTAAGGCTGTTCAAAACTTAAGGGGCTTGATGGCCCCCTATTTAGGGAGACAGCTATGATGGATTGTAAAAAAATTAAAAAAGATTTAGTGGCCTTCCTCTACGGAGAGCTTCGGGAAGATGAAAAAGAGCTTATTAAATCTCATCTCGAAGCCTGCTCCGATTGCAGGAAGGAACTGCAAAATATGAAAGAAGTCATCAAAGGAGCAGACTCTCTACAGGAAGATATAGAAAAAGCCGTGGCTTCTGTAAACTGGGAAGAGCTCCCTTCAAAGATCACGGAAGCTGTGTTTGAAAAGGAGGCTCCGATCCATAGAGGACGATGGTTGGCAGGTATTTCAGGATTCTTCTTTCAACCCAAACTGAGGCCTGTATATGCGGCTCTCCTCATAGGTGTTCTGCTGGGTTCTTTTATCACGTTCATGGTTATCAGGGCTCCTCTTCCAAGAGAGATGGAAGCAGGAGAATTCTTCGTATCTCAAGATTTCTTAGAAAATGTGGAGCTGGAAATGGCCAGACGGGAGACTTTGGACTATCTTGAAGAAAGCCAATATCTGCTTTTGGACTTTATCCAGTCTCCTTCTGAGAAATCGGCAGAATTCTGGCAGAGTGAGTTTGCTTCCCAGAAAGCAAGAGGTCTTCTGGCCAAGAAGAAATACATCAGTCCGCAGCTGGACAAATTCAAGATGGCCAAGGCGAAAGCGATCTGTGATCAGATTGAATATCTATTCTATGAACTGACTCAGATTAGCGCCCAGCTCTCAGAAGAAGAGATCAGCAAGATCCAGAATATGATAGAAGAAAGGAATCTTCTCCTTAAGATAAAACTATTGAAGAAAGAATTGGAACAAAGTGAGGTTTAAGATGAAAAAAGTAATCATAAATATTGGAATTCTTCTCCTCGCTTCCTTGCTTCTTCAAGCATACGCTCAGGCACAGCCCGATGAGAGACTATTCCAACAGGCGAAAGTCCTTATCTTCGACAAGGAGTGGAAAGAGGCTCAAGAAAAACTGGAGGAACTTCTAGAGAAGTATCCAGACAGCCCCTGGTATTCCCAGGCTGTTTTCTACAGAGCCAGATGCTTGAAGGAACAGAAGGGAAAAGAGCTGGAAGCATTGAAGGCATTCCGGGACTACATCAGGCAAAAAGACCGGAGTAAAAGTCTAACCGAAGATTCGGAGCTTTCGATCATTGATCTGGCTTACGAGCTTTACGAGGATGGGAAAAAATCCTACCTGGCTGAGATAGAAAAAAGGCTTTCCAGTTCAAACAAGGTGATTAGGTATTTTGCCGCCATTAAACTGAGTCAAGTGGAAGATAAGAAGGTTGCGTCCAGAGCCGTTCCTGTCTTGAAGGAGATTATAGAACGAGAAGAGGATGATGAGCTTAGAGACAGGGCAAAAATAGCCCTTCTCCGGGTTGATCCTGGTGTCTTGAAGGATTTAGAAGAGGAAAGACCCGTGAGAAAAGCAAAATTATTGAAAATAAGGGTTTGGAAAGATGGTGAGCTGACGCTTAAAGTCAATATCCCCTGGGCTCTGGCTGACCTTGCGCTGGGGTCAATTGAAGAAGAGGAAAAAGCCGAGTTGAAAAAAGAAGGCTATGATCTGGATACAATCACGAAAACTCTCATAGAAGCTGAGGAAGTCATTTACATAGAAAATAAGGAAGAAGGAACCATTATTAAAATATGGATAGAATAATTAAAGGAGGTATCCGATGAAAAAAGCTGCAAGTATAGTTTTAATCCTTTTTGTACTGGGAGTTATCCTGCCTAGTTTTCTTCTAGCCGATAGCAGGGATGATATCCAGACAATCAAGAAAGCCGTAAAGAAGAATCCAGAGTATAAGGCCGGAGAGGAAGTGAAGTGGTTCAAGCTGCTTGTCATGGATAACGAAACAAAAAAAGAAAGAGTAAAGATCACGCTGCCGATATCGTTAATTGAAATTCTTCTCGAATGCGTTGACGAAGAGGACCTGAAGATTGACGAGGATGAGTGCGAGATTGATCTCAAAGAGCTGTTTGCGGAACTGAAGAGACTGGGTCCGGCGGTTCTCATCGAGATTACTGAGGACGATGAGACAGTAAAGATTTGGTTTGAGTAAGTTCGATATTAGCTTTTTTAAGGTTGCGGGCTTGATGAATCTACAGGAGCACCAACTTCTAGGATGTCGTGTGTTCTCTTTTTTATTTTCCCATTCCCCTCTTTAGCTTATATCACGATGAAAAATTTGATGTCAACGGTATGCTAATGATAAATATCACTTCCCTTTAGTTGCCATCCCCATTTGAGCCTCTAATTCGCTATACTTCTTTTTCAATCCAGGGAGCCGAAGCTTTAGAATCTTTGGCTTCCACTCGCCTCATTCTCTTTCGGAAAAATGTAATAAAGAAGATTGGGAGTCCGAAAATAAATACAAGCATAACTACAGTTATTATTGGTCCTAAATAAATCATCAGGTAGCTGAAAGCTATCAAGGGCAGAAGATTGATTCTTACTGCAACTTTCAATATTTTGTATTTAGCTATTAAATCTGCTAAGGATGGTGAATATTTATAATAGAAGTTAACAAGCATACGACCTAGTTTAGTAGGCATAAGATATTTGTCTCTGAAATCACGAAGATTCTCTACATGTGGATGTAATGGAAAGCCATAAGCCGCTGTTGCAATAAAACAACCACCCTTTTTCCCATCTCCGTCTCCACCGCCCGTCGCCGTAAAATTGGCTGTTATTGATTTATCCGCATCCATTGTAATAGTTATAGGATTAGTTGTCCCTGTTGCAGCTCCAGTCCAACCGGTAAATCTATATCCACTATTAGGACTGGCTCTTACGGAAACTTGTGTTGCCACATCATAAATGTGACTTCCTGGTGAGGGGTCGGTTGTCCCACCAGTTCCTGCCGCTATGGCCAATATATATTGCCGGATAAAATTGGCGGTTACAGACTTGTCTGAATCCATAGTGATAGTTACCGGATTATCATTCTCATGACCCGAAGGCACATCTCCTGTCCAACTGCTAAATCTATAATTAGCCTCCGGAGTGGCTGCTATGCTTACTTCTGTTCCAGTATCATAAATGTAACTTTGTGGTGAAGGACTAGTTGTCCCACCAGTACCTGCTGCTATAGTCAATGTGTATTGGCGAATAAAATTTGCCTCTATTGATTTATCTGAATCCATTGTAATTGTGATGGGGTTGTCATTCTCATGCCCCTCGGGTACGTCTCCTGTCCATCCGCTGAATCTATAATTAGTATCAGGAGTGGCTGTTATTGAAACTTCTGTTCCGGCGGGATATGTATACGTTGCAGGGGAAGGATTAGTTGTCCCACCTTGGACAGTGGAAACGGTCAAGTCGTATTTAACTATAATATAGGTCTCAGGACTGCCGTAGAGGTTAAAATCAAATAAATTCATCCAAGCCCCTCCCAACAATCCAGAATTATTTATACCCATATCGCTCTTTACATCATAAAGAGCAACAGCTGCTTTTTTTTCATTAACAACCAGCTCCCATCCATAATAATAGCCGATACTTGCATTATCACATATATACCTAAACACGGGATCCCAAGAGACTGGGAGGTACCAGCTAACTCTGCTCGCACTAACAGTGGCTATTGCTCCATTGTATAATAAAGCTGCTCCAAGGTTATTCGAGAGCTCTGGATATCCATTTAAACAAGAACACTGATATACAAAAGAGGGATAATTATCATTTAATGAAGGAGCATCAGGAGTACTGATTATTATCCCCGCCGGACAATCTCAATAGCCAATACCTGCTTGTGTTTCGTTTCCATGTCCCCACCACCATACCATTCCATAAGGATTGTTCATCCATCTAGTTTTCACTGCACCATCTAAAAGTTCTTCGTCAGATATAAATATGGAATCAGCTGCAGGACAAACACTTCCTTGCATGTATAATGTCCAGGAATAATAATCTGAGGGAAATAAATAATCTGACTTCATTGCCTCGCCCAAATAAGCTCCATCTGTACTGACGTCTGAAAAACTCATCGGTAAAAGTGCACTTCTCCTCCAGCTTATGTCAGGTGGATTTCCGTAGCTTATTATCTTACTTAAGACTGAATCTAAGTCCGAAACTCCTGAATAAACTGGGATTCTTCCCACATAGACTTCATTTGCAAAATCTACTCCTCCAACACCTTGGTCATTGGGACATACACCATGAAACCCATCTCCATCTAAGTCCCAGTTTCCTGTTAAATCGGCATAGAAATAGTCTGTGGGAGATACCCACCACCCGCTCTCAGGACCAGTTCCATCATAATATGGCCAACACAACTTCATGGGAATGTCTCCTTCTCCACTCTCATAAGGCGAAGGATTCCCGATAAGGAGAACATATTCAATGCCCATTGAAATATAATTATTTTTGAGCCACTCTCTTATTTTCTCTGCCTTGTTGTTTGGAAACTGTCCGGTGAGACCTCCAAAATCAGTCTCAGTTATTACTTTTACAGAGTATCCTTTAGCTGTTAAGTAATTGATGAAGCCTGTAAGTTTTGTGCTGGCCGTGCTTATTGCATTTGTTGTTATTATTACGTAATTGTATGTTTGTGATGGACTTAGAACTGCCCCCTTGGGTAAGTACCATTCCCTAGCCTCTGAATAATTAATTAATATCTTCTCTGTCCTACTATCCATGACTGTATCCACAAGCTCCATGTCTGAAAGAACTCTCACACCTGGCCCACTATATCTAATAGCTAAATTCACTTCAGGTACAAACATTAATTCCTTTGTAACAGGATTATATTGAAATGGAGTGTATTTAATATTTACTATTATCCATTTCCTCATCTGAGAAATCCCCAAATGTTCTACAGTCTTCTCAGGATAATAAGAGTCTTTTGAATAAATGTCGGCTTTCTCTCCAATAATTCTTTCTCCATCTATCCATGTCGCCATTGGCGGTAACTCCCTGATATGAAAAACTCCTAATGACGTTCTTCTACGCTCATGATATTCAACATCTATGCTTTTTAAGTCAACATCAGGAGGCACAGCAATTTGATAGATTTTAGACGGCAAATCAGGATAACCAGGCACTCCATAAGAAAAGTATCCCTCCATTAATATCTTATGAAGGCCATCTTCTGTTGTCTCAATACGATAATCTGGTGATTTGAAATGATAAATTTGCTCAGCGTTTAGAAATAATCCTGTAGAAAAAAAGAGTAATACAATAATAAAGAAAGTAAGCCATTTTTTATTTTCCATTCTTCAACTCCCTATTACTTATATTTGTTAATGTTTTAGTTATATATCTCCTAAATCAGGACTAATTATTTAAAATCTATTTGTGCTTTTGGCCATAAATCTGGGACTCCTATTTCAACTGCTATTTTAGTTATTGGAGAAAGGAGTTCTTTACCAGCCACAGGTAACTTATCCTTATGCTGACTAAATTTTTTTGTTACTGTTCTTTTTTGGTAATGACTTTACTACTAAATTAATCAGTACTTGTCAAATTTTATTACAAGTTTTCTCTTTATCCATCCGCAAATGCTTTAAAATATGGTCTGTATTTAGGAGTGAGCAATCATAGTTAAAAAGGTGCTTGGGAGGATATAGGTATAGTGAAATGTCAATGAGAATGTAGGTCAGAACGATAGAAAATTACTGGCTCTTCAGCCCAGCCAGCGTCATCCTTGCATCCTCAACCTCAACAATACCAGGGTCAACATCGTTCCAGGGGGGTGATCGCTTTCAGTGGCAAAAAGATTTTATTCTTCTTCTGATTCCTGACTAAGCATGCGGAGTAGCCCTTTTATTTCTGTGTCCTCTATTCTCTTCTGTCGTAGGTGTTTAATTATTCCATCATAAAAGTTTCGCTTCATCGGGATGCCTGTCTTTTTCCTTTCGTAATGCATCACATATTCATCCCAATATTTTTTTTGCTTTTTCTCTATGGAAGGATATAACTTCCTTAGTTCTTTATACTTCTTTTTTAAGGTTTTTCGTAAGGACACAATTTTCTCTAACAACTCTTTAAGATGCTGTTCATCCTTCTCAATTTCCTGTTTTAACCCCTCTAACTCTTTTGGTATTTTTCTTTCGCTCATGTCGAAATTATTATATCGAATATTCAATAAAAGACAAAACCTCATAAAAGCGCATATAGCAGACCTCATATAGAACTCACTATGGGGTCTAATATATTAAGCCGTCTGAGATAAGTTTCTCATCCCTGAAAAAATCCCAATTAGCACCAACCTGCACCAGGAACTCACCTGCAAGGCTCCCAACTCAATACGCTCAGATTGTCTTTACCATTCCTAAGATGTTCCGCCTCTTTTTCAAGTACATGAGGCCTCTTCTATGCGTGCTTTGCCACCTTTCATCTCATCCCTCCCTTTCACTTTATATTGTCAAGGCATCAATTTGCTATTTTTTAATCTTACCATTTAATATCAACGTAATTTATTTTTCCGCTCTTTTCTTTAAAAATAAATCTCATGGGACCTTTCCCTTTTGCCTCTATTCGTTCATAAATTACCACTGATTTGAGAGATTTTATTTTTGAGAAGTATTCATACGCTTTAGCTGTCACCTCATCTAAAGAATCATAAGATTCACTGTCATCGACTTGCAGAGCTGCTATATAAAATTCCTCATTCATCCTTCTCACCTCCCTCTTTTAAAAAGTTATCTTCATCAATCCCCACATTCAAGAAAGGATGCAAGCGCGATTTAAGGCTTCATTGGATATATGTTTGAAGTTGAAGAAGATTCTTAAAAAAATAGCTGCAGCAAATTTAATACTCAAACTCTATATAATTTTTATATTCATTTAAAAAGTGTTCAATAATTTCCTCTTTTGAAACTTCAGAGATATCATAGTCCTGACGACCTTTCCTTAATAACCCCTCGGCTCTTAATCTCCTACTACTTGCCCACTCTGTATAATGAATTACTGGGCGAGGAAATATACGAACTGGAGATATCATCACTTCTATTGAATAATCAAGCTCTTCCTCACCCTCGAAATTTACAATAATTGATGCAAAATCTCTTCTTTCGGTATATACCTCTACATCTCTTCCATATCTTTTTAATTCAGACTTAAGCTCCTCAAAAGCGGGATTTACAATCGTTGAATAAAATTTCTCGACTCTCAATTTTTCATGACTATGCTTTATTTCTTTTTCCTCTTTAGATTCTTTTTGTTTTTCAAAAAATTTTGCTAAAATTTTTTTCCAATTTTCCATTTTCCCCTCCTTTCTGAACATATCTAATACTAAATCAAATACTTTTTGACTTATATCAAAAAGGGAACTTTGATTCAAATGAGAGAAGACAGAAAGAAGACAGATCTCTTCCCATGTGTCAGCTTCGGGTTTACAATGTTAATCCTAACTATTGATGAACACACATTCTTAAAAGACAGGTTTCCTTTTTGGGGTTGACAAGAATTTCTCACAATTTTCCGCTATTTCTGACTGCTAATAACCTGCAGTAAGTGTATCACACTCAAAACGATATGTATAACGGCAAATAAGCTAGACAAATCGTCATAAGCTGCAGAACAATCAGCAAAAGGATAGACTCTTTCCCCCAAATCGATACCAAATCGACAAAATGCAACGAGTAATTCCCTTGAAAATATTCCTCTCTATCTTCAGCTGCCATGAATAGCTCATGCCGGCCAATCTGAGGCGGTGGAGGACGTTCGGTTATGAAGCTGAGCTTAAGATGGCGGATGATTTTATCGATAACCTTCGGCTCTTCGATGAAAGCAATAACACGCATTTGGCTGCCACAGGAAGGACAAAAAAGCGGATCCACCTCGTAGACCTTCCTTATTATCTCCGCCCAGCCTTTTGAAGGAACAAATGGTTCCTTTTGTTCTGTCATCAAGAGAGGGTTCGCTGCTTGTTGGGCCTTGCGCATCTTGCCTCGGTGTGCATTAAAGGCCGTAGTAGTGGACCATGACCTGTCCCTTATCGGGAATATGGGAAGTGACTCTGGCTATGAACTCCAGATAATCTCTATTATTTTCAGAAGCTTACACTGTTTTCTCTTTCAGTTTCTATGCCGTGGTTCCAACGTCAATCAGCGGTTTTTATGAAATATTTGCGATGTGGGAAGAGGCCTATTTTAAAATTGAGCGACGGAACACCACGGCAGATGACA
>JGI24422J19971_10001141_pt1 | contig 15986 bp, 19 predicted proteins | sample DeeMarSWOR152_54_FD_19971 | JGI IMG/M metagenome (IMG submission 19971) | reverse complement strand
GACTTCGGATACATCGCGGAGCCCCGCGTCCTAGAGGCTGAGCTGAAAGGGATACCCGGGGTCCTCGAGACGGGTCTCTTCCTGGGCTACGCCGACCTCGCGTACGTCGGGACCCCGGAGGGCGTCAGGGCAATGCGGAGGCCGGGCGAGGGGGCGACTAACCCTCGGGAATGAACGGATTGGGGCCCGTCGAATAACCGAATCTCGAGCGTGCATGGGTCGCATGAACCCCTACAGGATGAAGCTCGGCCGTCTCGTCGTCCTAGGCCTGGTCTCCCTGACCGCTTCGTTCTGGGTCCACATAGAGAACCTGTACAAGATTGCCCAGAGGAGGCACGCGCTGAAGAGGGCCCGGGTACACGCCGCCTCGGTCGGCAGGCCGGTGCTGAACTACGGCTGCGAGGAGACGGACTACGGGGACGTAAACGCCGACATAGTCGAGCGCCCTGTGGGCAACTTCGTCCTGATCGAGCCCTCCCCGGCACCCCTCCCGTTCCCCCCGAAGCTCTTCGGCGCGGCTGTCTGCAGCCATGTCCTGGAGCACGTGCCAGATCCTGACGCTCTCAGAAGGGATCTGGATCGTGTGGCCGATCGTGTCTTCATAGTCGTGCCGAGCCCCCTCTTCCTCTGGACATGGCTGTGGCCAACCCACAGGTGGGTATTCGTGGGCGAGAAAGCCATACAACTCGGGGATTGAACCCAAGAACGCCCGGAAATACTCGATTTTTCAAGATGAAACGTCAATTAATGGGGAAAACGCCAAGCGGACGGTCTTGAGCCGAGCCCATCTCTTATATACCTCATAATAGATTGATTTTTACGAGATGCTCGAGTTATCGAACATCCTGACCCCTCTAGCTGGGGAGATAGGCATCGGTGGGATAGGGGGCTTCCTGTCAGGCTGGGCACTGAAGAAGGCGGCCAAGATGCTGGCCATCATCCTAGGCGTCGCGTTCCTCGGCCTCCAGTACCTCGCCTATAAGGGCGTTATCGCGATAGACTACTCGGCCCTCACGACCTGGGCCAACGAACTCCTGGGGCAGGCCAGCGGGGTACAAAGCCTTCTCACGGACTTCATTGTTCACGCCCCCTTTGGGGCCGCCTTCATCGGCGGTTTTTACCTGGGCCTACAGAAGGGCTGAGGGGCCGGAGCATCAAACAAAAAAGGACCTCGAAGAAAAGGGGGAGCTTCTCTAAAACTTCTACCGCGTAGTCCCTTTCGACGGCTTTAAGGTCAAGTCCCGTCTGGGACGAGTAGACTATTAATATCGCCCCCGACGGCTTCAGGTAAGAGATTGCATCTCCGAGGAACCTCTCGATGGCCTCTTTGCCGGACTTACCTCCGGACCAGGAGGCCTCATCCGCAACCCCCTCAGAGGGAAGATATGGGGGGTTGAAGAGGATCCAGTCGAACTCCTCAGCTTCGAGCCCCTCGAAGAGGTCTCCGACCCTGAACTCGATTCGCTCCGAGACGCCCTGCTCCTCGGCCCTCCCCCTCGCCAGCGCAACAGCCTCGGGGTCGATGTCCACCGCCACAACCCTCGTAACCCTGGGCTCGGAAGCCGCCGCAATCGCGAGGACCCCTCTCCCGGTCCCCATGTCGAGGACAGAACCGCGTATCCTGCCCTCGGCATTCCTGAGTAGGAGCATGGAGTCCTCCGCCGGCCCGTAGACCCTCGCCATCGGTCAAGATTTCCCGCTCATGGGGAAAAGGCTAACCCTGCAGGCCCATTCAGCTTTTAAGGGCACTGGGCCGAACCTTGAAGCATGATCGTCAAGGTCCTGGGCTCGGGCTCAAACGGAGGAGTCCCTCAGTGGGACTGCTGCTGCCCCAACTGCACACGGGCCAGGAGAGAACTGGGGCTCAGGCGGACCCGCTCCTCCGTCGCGGTCTCCCTCGACGGCGGGCAACACGTCCTGATCGACGCCACCCCCGACCTAAAGTTCCAGCTCGAGGCGGTCGGACTCGTGCCTAGACCGGAGGAGGCGGAACACCTGAGGCAGAGCCGCATTGACGCGGTCCTCCTCACACACGGGCACGGCGACCACTGCACAGGAGTAGCGGAATTCTCGACTGGGAAGAGCTTCGGTATCCCGGTCTACGGCCCAGCCGACCTGATCAGGTTTCTCTTCGGTATAGGGGATGAGGGCAGCTTCTTCGGGGACCTCGGGAGACTTGCTAGGGACTACGTCATACCTCACGCGCTCCCTGAGGAAAAGCGGCTGAAGCTCCTCGGCGGACTTGGCGCGACTGGGTTCGAGGTGGACCACACCGACAGGCTCGACGACGGCTCATGCTTCCCGAGCAGCACATACGGTTATGAGCTGGAGGACGACGGGATGAGACTCGTATACACCCCCGATCTCGGGCTGCTGACAGACGACCTGCTAAGGCGCGTGGAAGGAGCCGACCTGTTCATGCTTGACGCGACCTTCTGGTGGGACGACGAGCTGTCCCGGATCAGCGGGCTGAAGAAGACATCCTATGAGCTCGGCCACGTGCCCGTCGAGGAGAGCATGAGGATCCTTGAAGGTACGGATGTGAGTCGCGTTGTCTATACGCACCTCAACCACACGAACCCGCTGCTCGATCCATCCCTGCCCATGGCTTCCCTGCTGCAAGAAGCTGGGTTCGAAATTGCATACGACGGGATGATAATCGAGCTCTGAAGGCATTGGACCCGGCGTCGGTTAAGACACGAGTCGGAGCCTCACGTTCAGAGAATTTCTAAATGCCCGTTATTCTTGTGGTCACGAGCGCCTGGAGGGCCGCCAGGTTGCAGGCCAACCCGACTGAGGCGGCGACCTCCCCGAGCTCGTTCGCCGTCCTGACGCCCAGGATCTTCAGGGCTACCCTGGCCGTGGGATGGGTGGAGACGGACCCCCCGATGACCCCTACGGGCATGGGCATGACGAGTTCTCCCCTGAGATTCCCGATGTCATCTAGGCTCCACCTGGAGAGGGGGCGGTATCTGCCCCCGAGGGAGGCGTAGGCGTGGGCTCCGGCCTCCAGCGCACGGTGGTCCTGGGATGTTGCGAGGGCCACGGCGACGACCCCGTTCATGATCCCCTTGTTGTGGGTCGCGGCCCTGTATGGGTCGGCCTCGGCGAAGGACGAGGCTTCCGCTATCCCTTCTGCCACCTCTTTCCCGAGTGCCTCTTCCTCGATCACGGCCTCGACTCGGACCAGTCTCCTGGTCGCAAGGTTGGACACCACTCTTAAGCCGGTTTTCCCACCCGCTAAGGACGAAACGATGGGCGCCACGGCCTCGCACATGGAGTCGACCACGTTGGCCCCCAACGAGTCCTTTACGTCCACGAGGAGCTCCACGATGAGCATAGGGCCTACTGAGGTCTCCAGGGGTTTGACCTCTAGGCCGATCGCTTTCCGGGTACTAGACTGGGTGTTCGCCCTGCTTAGAATCTCGTCTTCGCAGGCGAGGATCCTGCGCCTCGCCTCCTCGAAATCCGGGACCCGAGTCAGCTGTATCTGGCCCATCATGGTGGGACTCGTGCTCTCCGCCAGGAATCCCCCGACCCCCCGGACCAGAGTGGCGCCCCGGGTCGCCATTGTGATGACGGCCCTCTGCTCGGTCGCCATCGGAACAATGTAATCCCTTCCGTTGACGAGGAAACCCGCCGCTATACCCATCGGTATCGACACGAGACCGACAACATTCTCGATCATCTTGTCGGCGGATTCGAGACCCAAGCCCACCTGCGAACAGAATACGCTAAGCTCTTCGTCTGAAAGGTTCGCGACCCTTTTCAGGAAATCCCTTCTCTCGGCGGGGGTAAGATCCAGGAAATCCGGGGTCGGATGGGACATTCGATAGGGTCTAAATGGTTCTTGGTTAAAATGCTTAAGTCTAGAGAAGTGTGACCGTGCGAAGCAAGTGAAGAAAGAGAAAAAGGTGGGCTAGAGCCCCAAGATTTTTTCAGGGTTGCTCTTCACGAGCTTCCGGATGTCGCCTTGGGGTATGCCCAGGTCAAGGAGGCAGGCTATGAACTCCCGCAACCCCTCAACGGGCTCCGGAAGGGTGTAGACGCCGAAGTCCGTGGCTATGACGCAGTGGTCCGCTCCGAGCTCTTGGATCTGGTGGGCGGCCTCCCTGACCCCGCCCCCGGGCCCGCCGCTCATGCCCTCGTCGATGGAAGCGTACTCCCTCTCCACGTAGTAGTGGGTCTTGGGTATCGACGTTGTGTGGGTGTAGGCGGCGAGGGTGTACTCGATGAAGGCCCCCCTGTCGGCCATGTGCCTCAGCTGGTCCGGGGAGGCTATCTTCGTGACGGCGCTTGAGACCACGACCTTCTCTATGCCGTATTCGCCGGCGAGGTCTACCAGGCGCACCGCCTCCTCCGGGGAGACGTGCCCCGTGATCATGTAGATGTGGGGGTTGTCGGCCATGAGTCGGAGGATCTCGTCCAGCTCCGGTCCGGGGGTTTCCTCAAGGGGAATGCGGATGCATCGGTCCAGCTCCTCCGCCTTGAACTTCGGGTAGAGCTCGCTGAGGGGGACGAACCTGCCGTCGACGAGGCGCCCCTCCCTGGACGCCTGGAAGAAGGTCGAGTGGGCCCCGAAGCTGACGTACTTGGCGCCGTCCCCGTAGTGGATAGCGGTCTTCACCGCCCTTGGGTTCATTCCGCCGTAGACGGTGTTCAGGATGATGCCCCCGTAGGTCCTGAAGTCGGGGACCGCCCTGTTCACCAGCCAGGCGGTGCCGTTGCTCATCTCGAAGACGTCCATGAAGACGATGGCCCGCATGCCGGCATCCCTGGCCTGGACCGCCGCCTGGAAGGGGTCGACCCTCCGTGGGCTGCTGGAGATGTGGGGCCCGGCGTGGATGTGGATGTCTATGGCACCCTTCAGCAGCTCCTGGGATAATTCGAGAGATCGGCCCTCGGGGAGCATCACGCCATCTCCGTGCCCGGCTACCCGGGCCTCTCGGTCACGTAGTGGTAAAGGAGCTCGGCGGTGTTCTCCAGGTCGTCGAGGTGGACCATCTCGATGGGCATGTGGCTGTAGCGGCACGGGGGAGCGATCAGGTTCGGCCTAGTCCCCCCCGCGATCATGGCGACGGAGTCGGAGCCGTAGTGCTCGAAGATCCCGTGCTGGTAGGGCACATGGTTCCTCTCTGCGGTCGCCCTCAGCTCCCTGATGACTTCCACGTTGTAGACGATGGCCGCGTCCCTGTAGACGATGACGGGGCCTTCGCCGAGCTTCACCGGCATCCTCCCCTTCGGGAGGGTCGGGTAGTCCCCCGCTATGCCTATGTCGATGTTGAGGGCCACGTCGAACCCTTGCCGGGCCAGGGACTGGGCCCCCCTCATGCCGACCTCCTCCTGGACAGTGGAGGCCATGTAGAGGTCGCAAGTCAGCTCCGAGCCCTTGAGCATCTCGGCCAGCCTTAGCATGATCGTGTGGGCGATGCGGTCGTCCATCGCTTTGCCGAAGACCTTGCTCCCGAGCCTCTCGGTCGTCGGGTTCCAGATGACCGGCGATCCGACATGGACGCCCATCTCCTCGACCTCCTCGCCGCTTGAGGCCCCGATGTCGACTAGGACGTTCCAGGGCTCTAGGGGCATCTCCCGCTCCTTAGGCTGGAGCACGTGGCCCGCCGAGGAGACGTAGGCCCCCCTCACGCCCCCCTTGTCGCCGAGGACGAGGGCCTTCTGCCCAACGAGGCAGTAGGGGTAGCCGATCTTGTCCGCCCTCCCCCTGCTCAAGTGGAGGAATCCGTCCTCGGTCACGCTGAGGACGAAGTAGCCTATCTCGTCGGCGTGGCCGAAGACGACCACCCTCCTCCCCTCCCCGGGGAAGTGGGCCACGACGTTGCCCACGTTCGTCAGCCGGATCTCGTCGGTGAAGGGCCTGAGGTCCTCCACGAACTCCCTCTGGACCCCCTGCTCGTTGCCCGTCGGGCCCGGGATCTCAGAGTACTTCACAAGCAGATCGAACAAGTCCATGAGTCGTCACAATCTGTTGAACCCGCTCAGGGTTTAAAGTAGTTGCGCGCCCCAGAGTCCGTCGACTTAGTGGGGCGTGCATTCACCTTTTTAGGGCCAGGCTCACCAGACTACTGGGTCAACATGGTTGTCGATGAGCGCATAAGGGAGCTTCTAGCCAGCACGGAGATATTCCTGCACCCGACTGACTTCACCCTGGTCAGCATAGACCCGAGGGAGGAACAGAAGGCTAGAAGCCTGCTCCTCAGCCTCGAGCCGTTCTCCTCGGTGACCTTCGATCTGGCTGAGGTCTCGCTCGTGGTCGACTCGGACGCGTGGGCGGAGCTGAGGGGAGAGTTCGGGAGCTTCAGAGAGGAGGGGCCTTACAGGCTGATAACCTTTGACATCGTCCTCGACCTCTCGATCGTCGGCTTCCTCGCCGCCGTCTCTGCGAGGCTCGCGGAGGCGGGCGTCAGCATCTACGCCCTCTCGACCTTCCTGAGGGACCACATCCTCGTGAAGGCCGGGGACGCCGAGAGGGCCATGGGAGTCCTACGGGCGTTGATCGAAGAGTGTAAGGAACAAGGTTAGGGGAGATCTCGTCTCCCATCATATAATGGGCAGGAAGGTTCTGAGCAGAACGTAGGCCACGTACGATGAGACCGTCACCGCGGCCGCCCTCTTCCTGGTGGTCCCGTAGTTCGTGGAGATCGCGAAGACAGTCAGCGCAACAGTCGCGACCCCGAACACGGTAAAGACACTTAGAGACTGGATCATCGCCCTCCCGATAAGGCCCGTCGCGACGAGCCTCGACGACACGATCACCGCCAGCTGCTGGGATGTGATCCTGTAGGCGTCAACGACCCTCAGAAGATGCTGGACAACCATCGGAGCGTGGGCGAATCCCGTCATGGCGAGGGCCCGTTTAGAACTGCCCTCCCCCACGAGTATCTTCGCCGCGAGCAGGACCAGGAGGTTCGGAAAGATCCACCTGTTGAACGCACCCAGGCCGCTCCCCAGCGCTATGAAGGGCAGTAGCCTGCTGATGATGGCGTCCAGGTCTATGCTCTGGGCGCCAGGGGTCTGCGGGCCCATGAACCCGCCCTGCCCCATTTGACCGAGGACCAGCGCGGCGAGATCCATCTTGGAGGTGTAGAGGACGCCGGCCCAGGCCGCCAGGACGGCCGCGGCGAGCACTATCGCCACCCCCTTCAGCAGGTCCTTCTCACCGATGGCCTCGAAGGCCTCCCCGGGCGAGGTGAACACCCGGGAGACCTTGTCGAGGAACCCTGGGCCCTCACTCATACCTGAGCGCCTCCACGGGGTTCAGGTTTGAGGCCCTCCAGGCCGGGTAGAGGCCCGAGACCACGCACGTCAGGACGGCGAACCCGACGACGTACGCGCCCAGCTGTATGGAGGGGGCCGGGGGCAGGTTGATGTAGCTCCCGATCACCTGGCTGAGGAGCATGCCGAAGAGCGAACCCAGGAACCCTCCCACTATGCCCGTGAACACGGTCTCGGACAGGAAGAGGAAGAGGACGTCCCTGCTCTTCGCCCCGATGGCCTTGAGCACCCCTATCTCCCGGGTCCTCTCCATGACGGAGACGGTCATCGTGTTGATTATCCCGACCCCGGCGACGATGAGGGAGATGGCTGCTATGCCGCCGAGCACCGCCTCGATGGTCCCGAGGACCTGGCCCACGAGCTCCTGGGCCGACTCGAAGGATATCACCATGATGCCGTCTCCCATCTTTTCCTTTATTCTATCCACGACCTCCTCAACGATGTCGAGGCTCTCGGCCTGGGCCATGACGTAGTCGAACTCGCCCCCGATCTCGTAGAACTGCTGCGCAGTCCTAAGGGGGATGCCTATGGAGTCGTCGAGGTTGGCGCCGAAGCTCCCGCCCGTCCTCTCGTAGACGCCTACGACCCTCAGGGTCAGCTCTTTAGTCACGCCCTTCACGCTCGCCTGGATCTTTATCCTGTCCCCGACCTCTATGATGGGCTCGTCCAGGTCCCTGGGCTGAACGATGTTCGCCCCCACGACGACGGCGGAGGTGTCCGTCCTGTATAGGGGCCTCCCGTCCTCCACCTCTGCGTTCTTGTTAAGCTCGAAGTACTCGTCAGTGACCCCGAAGACCTCGCAGCGGAACTCCCTCCCCCTCACCTCGAAGCTACACATCTTGTTGGCGATTATCGGGGTCGCCATCTTCACCCCGCTCACCTTGGAGATCAACTCCAGGTCCCTCCAGCCGAGAGTGGTCCCTACGAGGCCTCTTCCCTGCTGCATTTGTCCCGGTATCACCATGATGTTCTGCGGACCAAAGACCTCCAGCTGCTCGTTGATGTCGTTGCTGAGCCCCTGGGTGAGGGAGACGAGGCCCGTCACGGCGGCGCACCCTATCAGGATGCCCACCAAGTTAAGGGCGAACCTGAACTTCCTCTCCCTGAGGCTGTCGAAGGACATCCCAAACATGTCCCAGATCTTCAACTGCTTCCACCTAAGGTGTGAGGCCAAGAAGCCGCCTAAGCCAGAGCCAGAAGCCCCCCGTCGATCCCTGAGAGGGCGTATTTGATACGGCCTCGACGACAATCACTGGAAGCTCAACGGTCTGCTCGTGCTCCTGGTTCAGGTCGTCGGTGTAGGTGACCCTTATCCCCCCCAAGTGTTCTCCCGAGCTCGCGCCCTTTACGACCTCGAATTTCAGGTCAAAGGGTATGGGGCTGTCGGGGTCGACCGCCCCGATGTACTCCCCGCTCTCTACGGTCTTGCCGAAGACGGCGTCCTCAGCAAGTTCGATCGCGACGAACCTGACGCTCTCTGTGCCTATGAGGAGGAGATCCGCCTCGAACTCCGTGACGCCACCCGCCTCGGCGACCACAGGATCCAGGTTGATTAGACTGAACCTGATTATCCCACTGACCCGCATGGTGACTCTCTCGGCCAGGCTCTTAGAGACGCCGTCCACGTCCAGATAAGTGAGGGTCAGGGCCGCCTGATACTGGCCAGAGAACAGGCTCCCGTCAAAGATCAGCCCGTAGCTGGCGACTGACCGATCGCCCGGCTCCATGGCTCCCAGGGACATCAAGCTGGGAGTCAGGGCCGAGACGCCCGTGAGCTGGTCTAGGGTGAGCATCGCCTTCACGTCGTACGCTTTCGCCCCTAGGCATTCGAATTCAACCTGCAGGTTGACGACGCTCCCAGGGTGGATGGTTTCGGGACTATTGCTGTAGCCCCTCATGACTACCGTGGTCTGGGGCGCTACCAGGACCGAATCTACGCTCACTGCTAGTGGGAAGGTCTCCACGTACTTCCTCCCGTCCACGTCTTCGTAGGAGGCAGAAGCTGTCATGGTGTAGACCCCGATGGAGGCGTACCTTGACACTGCGAGGGTTGTGTTGAAGAAGACGACCTCGTCAGGCTCGAGGTCCCCATGAGTGAACTTTGCCCCCTCTAGTACCACGAGCTGGGTCGACGTCGGGGCTAGCCTCACCTCCAGCTCGTGGAGGGGCTCGGAGCCGATGTTCTCGATCATGACTCTGCTCCCGGCTTCCGCTCCGGCACTTATCCTCAACTTCTGCATCCCGATGTCGATCCCCAGCCGGAGAATCGAGACCTTGTCCACCACAATGCCTATCTGCTCGGTGGCGGTCACAAACTGTGGCTCGCCTATCCTCACATAGCTGAGCTGTATATTCAGCGAGTACGCTCCTAAGGGCGTCGTCCTGTCGACGTATACAATGGGGTTGAAGACTTTCGTCGCTCCTTCTTCTATCTTGTTGAAGATCACTTGTCCATTACTGATGATCGAGATGCCGGGCGTTGTGGCCGGTACTGAGAGGGACGCCTTCACCTCGTATACTGCGAAGGAGCCGACATCCCTGAGAGACACCTCTATGCGGTTCTCCTCGCCCGCCGTGAGGTAGATGTCCTTAGCTGAAACCCTCAATAGGGGCGCGAAGGACTCAGCGTGCGCGCTGACTATCTGGAACGTGATCGCAGACGCGATGATCAGGATGAAAAACAAAGTCTTTCCTTTCTGCGTGGTCCTCACCTCAGTCTCTTCTCGCCCGCTACCGCCCCGTCCCTCAGCTGGACGAGCCGGTCCGTGAGCTGGGCGACCGCTGGGTCGTGGGTGACGACGATGAAGGTCTTCCCCTGCTCCTCGTTCAGCGACCTCAGCAGGTTCATTATTTCGTACCCTGTCTTAGAGTCGAGGTTCCCCGTCACCTCGTCGCAGAGAAGGACGGAGGGGTCGTTGACCAGGGCCCTCGCCACGGCGACCCTCTGCTGCTCACCGCCGCTGAGCTGGGTCGGCTTGTGGTCCATCCTGCCCTCCAGCCCGACCATCTCTAGGAGCTTCACGGCCCTCTCCCTTCTCTCCCCCCTCGGCACCCCCTTGATCGCCATAGGGAGCTCGACGTTGGTGAGGGCGCCCATGCGGGGGATGAGGTTGAAGAACTGGAAGATGAAGCCAATGTATTCGTTCCTGAGGTCGGCGAGTTGGTTGTCGTTCAGGGTGGATAAGTCAACGCCGTTTATGTACACCTTCCCGGAGGTGGGCTTGTCCAGTGCTCCGATCATGTTCAGCAGGGTCGACTTTCCCGAGCCGGAGGGCCCCATGATCGCCATGAACTCCCCGGACTCCACGGAGAGGTTCACCCTGTTCAGCACCCTCAGCACGGCGTCGGCTTGGGGGTACTCCTTGACGAGGTCGACCGTCTCGATGACCGGGGTCAAGCGTCCTCGTCCTCCTCGATCTCTTTGCGCAGCCTCTCGACGACGTCGAGCCTCGTCTTGAGGAGCTTCGACATGCCTTCGAGCGCCTCCAGCTTCCTCTTCCTGTCGACGGTCTCGTCCAGGAACTGGAGGAACGTCGAGTAGACGTCAACGTCCTCATCGGAGAGCGAGCGTATGATCCCTAGGAACCTGTCCCTGAGGGTCCTCGGCATCCACTTGACCACGGCCCTGAAGTACCTGTCTACGAACTTGTACTCGATGTCGATGCGCTCCCCCATTCGCCCCAAGAGCACCTCGCCCCTCTTCGTCAGGTTGTAGAAGTCGGTGTCTTCCCTCAGCTCCGTCTCCAAAAAGCCCCTCGCCTCGAGGCTCCTGAGGGCCGGGTAGAAGGTCCCGGTCTTCGGCTCCCATACCCCCGAGAACTCGTCCCTGAGGACCTTCANCATCTCGTAGCCGTACTTCGGCCCCTCNTTCAGCTGGAGGAGCACTAGGAACTGGAGGGGGCTCACGACCCTCCTCACCAGCGGACCCGCCCTCATCATAGTAGANGTCAACCTAGTAGAGTTCTAATGTAACCATGGGCCGGCTAATAAACATTGTGCAGCCGNGTGAACCGGTGGTNCGAGCCACAAATTCGACGGATTTATCTTTCCCCTCGCACATTTTTTCGGCGATGCGAATGACATACTGCATGGAGTGCGGGAAGGAGCTCCCTGAGGACGCCAGGTACTGCTCGAAGTGCGGGGCCCCCGTCGGGCCTACCGAGTGGGAGGAGTTCCAGATATCCGCCGACGACCTCGTCGGGCGCGTCAAGGAGCTGCTCCACGAGGGGAACATCCGGCGCATTATCGTCAGGAACGAGAAGGGGGAAACCCTGCTGGAGATACCGGTCACCATCGGCGTCATCGGCGCCCTCTTCGCCCCCTACCTCGCCGCCCTTGGGGCCATAGCGGCCCTGGCGACAAGGTGCACGATAGCCGTGGAGCGCAGGAAGTGAAACGGCCGCAGGCATTCAAACGTCGAACTTGACGACCCGGCTCTCCTCACCCTCTTTTATCACGGCCTCGACGTGGACGTAGCGCTCGATCCCGCTTCCCCTTATCTTGGTCCAGAGGAGGTTGTCGACCTGGAATATCCCTGCGGGGTTCGACATCTCTATGTGGATCTTGATGGGCTTCTCCTCCCCCTCCTCTATATCGACGTTGTCGATGGCGAAGGCTGAGACAGAGTGGATGTTCATACTGCCGGCCTCGTAGGGGATTCGGGCCCTCCCCTTCTCCATGTCGAGGGCGTCGGCCACCTTCATCACCCCCGCCTCCACGGTGACTGGCCGGTTGGGCCCGTGGTGGCTTATAATTGCGTGGACGACCTCGGACGAGATTATGGCTGCCTCCTCAGCCGAGTAACCCTCGTGAAGCAACCGCCCGAGGATGCCGAGGGCGAGTGGAACGCTGTAGACCTCGTGCTCCTCCCTGACGAAGGCCATCCCCAGGTCGTGCATTATGGAGGCGAGGACGACGACCACCTCCGCGTCCTCCACGGACAGCCCGTAGTCCTTCACTATGCTGGGCACCACGCCCCTCCCGGAGAGCAGCCTGAGCATCTTCAGGGCCCCGTTCGCTACAATCTTCACGTGCACGGGGCCGTGGTCGTTGTACCCCATCCGATCCACGGCCATGACGTTGGCACACCTCCAGAGCGCCTGCAGCTCGGCGTCCTTGTCGACGAAGTCGAGGACCGCCTTCAGCTTCACGTTGCCCTTGGCCGGGATGCTGAGAATGTTCGACATGTTGCACCCAGTCTTCTCTGAGGCCGTCTCCCCTAAAAACGGTTCACCTGCAGAAGAGCCGGTATCCCAACATAGGATGGTTAATATTTCGAGATAGAATGAATTTAGGTAACAGGTGGTCGGAATGGTATATTGCCCCAGGTGCGGCGCCGAGAACGAGGAAGGCGCTGTGGTTTGTAAGAGCTGCGGCGAATCCCTTCGAGGGACCCGCGTCAGGACGTACAGGCGTTACAGGGACGACGAATTCTGCTTCGGCTCAGGGCGCGGTTTTAATTGGTTTGGGCTGTTCTTCGGCGTCGTTATAATCCTCGCCGGGGTCATATTCATGTATGAGGGCCAGTACTGGTGGGCCTCCTGGGACAAGCTCTGGCCCATGATCGTCGTCCTCTTCGGTCTCCTGATAGTCTTCAGCGCCCTCAGCAGGCGATGGTGAACTCACGCCGATTTTCTGTCGCAGTCCTCATCGCATGCGCCGCAGATTCTGTCGTGGCTCCACCTCGAGAGCTGGATTCGGGTGAACATCCAGTAGGTGCACAGTCCAATCGCGAAGAGGTCGAGGCCAGGGTCGCCGACCCCGTCGACGGCGACCAAGATCAAGGCGAAGCCGAGGACGAAGAGGAAGTTGAGCGCCGTCCTGACGAACGGGGGGCCCTCCTTCAGGAGGATGTTGTACAGCAGCCCGAGGACAACGAACCCGAGGCCGACGTAACCGGCGAGGGCCGGGGGACGATAATCGAAGATGAAGTAGAGCGTGGCCGTGGAAAGGGCGGCGATTGCCCCCGCGAAGAGGCCTGTGCACCCAGCGCAGAAGGTTTTACCGTTTAGTACAAGCTCGTGGCCCCCGAATTTCCCGCATCCTGGGTGGTGGCCGTGGACGAGGCGGATACCCATCAGCATGGTGTACCTCGATTCGTCCAGGTCCGAGGGGACGCTGACGGAGGAACTGCAGCGGTGGGGGAAGAGGGTGGCGACCGCGCCCAGGAGGCACATCACCGAGAAGACGGCCCAGACGAGGACTCCCCCACTGGCCGGACTGGTCGGGCCCAAACGGAGCAGGAAGACAGCTACATAGATGACCCCGACCAGGGATATGGCGAGGGGTATCCAGGCGCTTCCTCCTTTCTTCATCAACCCGAACCCCCAGTGTCCATGAGGACCCCGCAGTCACCCTGATTATTCATGCGAGCCTTTGAAAAAGGTTCCATCGCCTCCAAGATACGCTGAGAATTTAAGAAATAATTAGGGTTGAAGACGTTACCTTCTTGAGAGCACGTTGAATATGATCAGTAGGCCGAACGCTATGATGAAGACGGGCCACAGCCTGTCCCAGGACGCCCAATTGTAAGCGGTCCCGAGGAGGCTCGTGAGGCCCCAGACGACGATGAGGAGGCCGAAAAGGACCCCCCAGATTGGGACCCCTCCCCTCGTCCCGAAGCAGACGTCGTCCTCGAACCGCCTCCGGTACCTCCTGTAGACTGGCCCCTTCAGCGGTTCCCCACAGCTCTTACAGACCTCGGCATCGTCCTCGTTCTCGGCGCCACACTTAGTACAGTAACCATCTACGTCACCAAGGTACATGATGAACGCCATTATAGAAACGTTGCTGTGACTGAGGGCTCTAGGGAAGGAGCGCATATTCGCTTTGAACGTTCACGGCGGCAGGACCCTGACACTGGTTTCAGTCGGCTTGCCCCTTTTTGGCAGGAGATTCGTCGTTCTCTTCGGTCCTCCCGGAGACTGGCCCGACCACCGCCTTCACCAGAGCCCCGGCGTCGGGTATCAGGAACGGGGTCCCCCGCTTGTACTCCAGGTACTCCTCTCCGAAGCGCCTCTCCAGGTTCGGCTCCTCCCTGGTCTTCACCAGGACGACATTGATCAACAGGACCGCCGCCGTCGTCGGGAAGGCCATCCCGGGTGACTTGAACATTAGCCCCATCCCGAGGGGCAGAAGGGAGTACCCCAGTACAATGGGATTACGGGTGTAGGCGTAGGGCCCCGTCGTGACCAGCTTCATGGATTGGACCTCCGTCCGCGCCTCCCCCCAGGGCAGGCCGAAGCCCTCCCTATATAGCAGCCGCGTCGATTTTATGCCAATGGAGAGCCCCGCGAAGAAGACCGTGAACCCGAGGACCAGGTTGAACGGGAACGGCGGGAACTCGGGCAGGGAAAAAACGCCGTCGAGCCACCTGCCGAAGGCGAAGGTGATCATCGGGGCCGCGACGAATATGAGCATGTAAGTGGCGAGCTGCCTCGGCTTTATCCTGGGGCCCTCGCCCGACTTCAGTAGCCGCATGAACATGTCACACTTCACCGAGTACCTCAGAAGAGACTCCTCAGGCCGGTGAGGATGGCCTGACGCGCCAGGTACTGGTAGGTCCGCCTCGTGATCTCGTTCCTTGAGAAGAAGCCCCTGTACCTCCTCGGCCACGAGCCGAAGAACATCTGGTAGCACTTGTACAGCTCCTCCTGGACCTCCCCCCTGGTCAGGTGCTCCGTGGGCATGATCGCGTGGATCATGTCGTAGTCGCCCCAGTTCGCGTCCTCTATCCAGCCGTTGCGCTTCGCGTCCTGGTAGATCTCGGTCCCCGGGAAGGGCGTCAGCGTCATGAAGGTAGCTATGTCTGGGTCCACCCAGTCGGCGTACTCGACGAGGGCCCTTATAGATTCCCGGGAGTCCCTCCTCTCGCCGATGATGAAGGTGCCCTGGGAGAAGATGTCGTTCTGCCTCAGAAGCTCCACGGCCTCCTTGGCGTTCGACCTGTTGATCCCGTCCCTGCGGAACGCCGTCAAGGTCTCGGGGTCTGGGCTGTCGAAGCCCACGAGCATCCAGATGCAGCCGGCCTCCCGCATCCTCGGTAAAAGGGCCCNGTTGTCCACGATGTCGTCGCACCTCGCCTGGCAGAACCACGTCACGCCGTCGAGGCCCCGCTCAAGCATCTCGTCGCAGAGCCTGCCCGTCCTCTCGCCGAGGCCGAGGTTGTCGTCCGTCAGCCAGAACAGCCTGCTCCCGTGCTCGGTGTGGATGCGTTCGATCTCGTCCGCGATGCGCCCGGGCGACTTCGCCCTGTGGTTCCTCCCCCAGAAGCGCCACTGGGTGCAGTAGCTGCAGTCATGGCGGCACCCCCGGGACCCCTCGACGATGGCGAAGGGCGTATCCTTCTCCGCCATGAGGGCGAAGTAGTACTTCCCCATGTGCTCCTCCACGAACTTGTAGCCCGGATGCGGGAGCGTGTCAAGGTCCTCGATTAGGGGGCGGCCCGGGTTGTGGACGACCCCGCCCTCTTGCCGGAACGAGAGACCGCTGATATCATCAAGGGAGCCGCCTTCTTCCAGCGCCCTCACGAGCTCTGAGAGCGTCTGCTCGCCCTCGCCGCGCACGACCGCGTCTATGACCGGGTACGCCTCGAGGGTCTCCTCGGACAGGGCCGTGAAGTGCTGGCCGCCGACGACCGTCACGGTATATTGGTCCACGCCCTTGGCCAGCTCCGCCGTCCGGAGCACGGCGTAGGC
>JGI24422J19971_10001139_pt1 | contig 15990 bp, 9 predicted proteins | sample DeeMarSWOR152_54_FD_19971 | JGI IMG/M metagenome (IMG submission 19971) | reverse complement strand
CGAGTTCTTTGTAAAGATCAGGCTCCTCGTCGAGTGCTTCACCCGTAACTGAATACGTGAATAAGCCGTCCAGGCCTTCGCTTTTAAGGAAGTCTGCCATCCTTAGAGCTGCTCCGCCTTGGAAACCAACGTACTGATCGAGCTCATGCACATCACCGGACAATGTAATCGCAACACGCCAGCCGTTCGGCCAGTGTCCAACCCCGGCATATCGGATACGCGTGTCAGATATGAGCGCCATCATGAATGATAGCGTTGCAGCGTGCAGCGAACTGTAATAGGGATGTCCCTTCGCAGCTGCTCCCGGTGCGTTTCCTCCTGGAATGTATTCGTTTGCCCGTTGGGGAGGAATCCTATCTTCATCCCCCAACGCAACCGCGACATAGGTAACGGCGCCCCAGCCGACTTGGTTCTTGAAAATCGTCGGAAGATGGCATTTTAAATATTGTTCAGCCTTCGAATCCCAAAAAAGCGAGCCGCTGCGCAGTCGTGCCTGTGTCGGCTCGAGGGCAGGAACTGGACCGTGGTCCTGGAGAAACAACAAAAGATCGCCGCGCTGGAAAGGATCGATCAATGTGTCCAGCAACGGAACAACCGGTCCTGGAGCTTTTGCAACGGATGCAATCTTTATGCCTGCTAATTTGCAAAAGTCATCGCTCGGTCCCGAGGTGTCCCCCATTGGCCCGGAAGCAATAATTTGCCCACCTTTCTCTGCATAAGCCTTTAATTCTGCCACATTGGAGGACGTAAGTCCTGGGAGCGAGCCTAACACCACAATTGAATAGTCAGTCAGGAATGCGTCTGAAAACGTCGACTTGGGTAACAACTTCGTGTCATAGTAATCGATTCCTTTCATTTTAAAAGCGCTCTCCCATAAAGGCAAAACACTCGCGGGTTGGCCAAGTTCTGAACCATCTACAAGCAGAATCTTCATCTGTTTCATGTCCTTCCTCCTTTCATTGGCGGTTGCATTAGCGGCGGCCTACACACTTTGTCTTAGTGTGTAATTAGGCAACAGAAAAGTCAATTCTTTACCAAACAACACAGTATGAGTGAATGTAACAGAACAGACTCCTATGAAGGCATAATGATAATACTTACGCACCCACTAATAATGTGAAAGAAACTTTATAATCCGTGTTCTGTCCTGGCTATGATGCTGTCCTGGAGTTCCTTACTCAACTGTGTGAAATAGGCATTATAACCAGCTACTTTGACCATAAGGTCTTTGTATTTATCCGGTTCATTCTGGGCATCTTTCAGCGTATCCGATGAGATTACGTTGAGCTGTAGATGAAAGACCTTCTGGTCAACGAATACCCTGATAAGGTCAGCTAGTCTCTTCGCACCATCTCTGGTCTTGAATACTGCCGGGTCTATTCTCGAAGTCAACGACAGTCCGGCCAGTATCTCGGTGCCATCAACTTTGCCCATGGATTTCAGAACTGAGGTTACGCCCTCGACATCTTTACCAGCACAGGGGCTGCCGGCAGGTGCCAGCGGTTCCCTGGCCAACCTCCCGGATGGAAGTGCTCCCACTACCTTGCCTGCTGGTACGTAGTATGACATGGAAGAGCCGCCGGGGCAGCCATGCCCACCCCGCAGGTTGGTCAGCTTCATGAATTCCATCGCCCACTGGTGTAGCACCCAGGCTTTTTGTTCATCTACATAATCATCGTCGTTGCCGAACTTGGGTACCTCCAGGCACATCTTGTGGATGTCCTCATAACCCTGGAAGTTATGGTCCAGGGCATCACAGAGCTGGGTCATAGTAATCCTCTTCTCATCGAAGACAAGTTTCTTGATGGCGGCCAGAGAGTCGGCAGCATCGGAAGAGCCAACCTCCGTGCCCCCAGTATTGTGGTTATAGCGTGCTCCACCCTCTTCACGGCACAGCCCTTTTTCAATACAATCCTCTATTAGCGCTGACTCATATATCATCGGGTAGAGGTCAATTAATTTTTGCTCGAGATGGTTGCCGGTTATCTGGGTCTTCTGCCGTATCCATTCAACCTGTTTTTTAAATGCTTCCTGTACTTCTTCAAAAGACTGAAAATTGCGTGGGTCACCGGTCTCGGCACCGATTTTCTGGCCGTCAATCCTGCTCACGCCGTTGTTCAGTGCCAGTTCCAGAGCCCGGGCAAGGTTATGGTCAGCTATGTATAGATAGCCGGAATCTTTACCGGGTACGACAAATTCGAGGCAGCCCACATTGGAAGCAAGCCTGGCATCCTCCAGCGTGGGTGCCGTTCCGCCCAGGCTCGCCCGGGCAAGAATCTGGGCAATTCCAACATCACTATTGAGGAATTGAGGATGGCCGCACCCTAATGAGCAAAGTTCCGCTGCTGCGATGAGAAGTTCATCAGGTGTCTTGGTGTGAACGTGTATAGCAAACCAGGGGTCTGCCAGTCGGGTATGGGCCATACTTTCAAGGAACATATAGGTCAGCTCATTGGTGGCGTCAGTCCCATCAGATTTGTATCCTCCTATACCAATGGAACCAGCATTGGCTTGTACTTTATTGCCTACATAGTTCAATTTGAGTATGTAGCAGTCCAGCAATTCCTGAGCTTTCTCCCTGTTTATCCGCCCTTCTCTGATATCATTAATGTAGTAGGGATATAGATACTGGTCCATCCTGCCTAGGGCAAAGGCAATGTCCTGATACAACTCTAAAATCAGCATCAGCCAGGCGAAATGGTATGACTGCAACGCTTCGTGGAATGTCCTGGCCGGGTGTGCCGGAACCCAGTCGCACACATCGGCTATCTCCAGGAGTTCTCTCTTTCTGGCTTTATCTTTCTCTGTCTTGGCCAGTTCTCTGGACACATCGGCATACCTCTTGCCAATTTCAGAAGCTGCCTCAGTAACCAAAACCACGCCCTTCAGGAAATTGCTCTTCTTGAAATCCTCGGGGTTGCTGAGGTCCAATCTTGCCAACCTGTCTTCAGCNTCNTTCTTGATTCCCANGAAGCCNTTNTTNACNACTTTTTCCATACCGTGTATGTTGTGGCCGTAGTGCCAGGTAGATACCGACCCTACCCTACCCTGTCTCTTCCAGTATGGGACCAGGTCCTCCTCCAACTCCTTGATGTCACCATCGGTGAGACCGCGAGTTGCCAGAAGGTCTCTATATCCCCTGTTACTCCATATTTCTTGGATCGATGCAAGTGCACCTGGAATTATATTATCGCAACAAGGCCTGACACTGGTGCCGCCGGCAATCACCTCATCAGGAAAGATATAGATTGGCATCTCTCTCACCGCGGCAGCAAAGACCTTCGCTCGACGGATACTCATAGGTTCACTCTCTGTTTCTCTCATCACCCGCGCTTCGATGCGAGCCCTTTCGATGGACAATGTTGGCGTGATGTCCAGGAAAGCATCACGCAGTCTTTGTACCTTGGGGGTAGGGTCTGCGAAGAATTTACCCGTGGTTGACTCCTGTCCTTCTTTATTTGCTGTCATTACCATTGGAGAATTCCTCCTTATCCTTGATGACATTACCTTACTTATAGAATAATTATATAAGCTAGCGGTTGGCGATGTCATTCTGAGGAGTCCCTATAAATCCTGATTTGTGGGGACGAAGAATCGTAAGACACAGTTTTGAGTCAGGCTTAAGATTCTTTGCTTCGCTCAGAATGAAAGAAAATAACAGCAAGTTCATGGTGGACTTTACCTGCTTTTTGTCTGGCCGAACTTCTTCACAAGGTCAGCGTTCTCTTTAATCATTTGTGTGTGGAACCTGGGATACATGCCGACACAGACAGCGTCTTTGGCTTTGATATGTCCAAGGACGTACTCAAAGGTGTCACTCACCTCTTTGGGTGTGCCACATGCCCTGCCCGCTGCGAAGAGCTTGAAGGCAATACATGTCTTCGGGGTCTTTCTTATAGTATCGCACATCCTGGGAAGCTCCGATGGCAAGATTACCTGCATACATGACCAGCGATCGACATCAAGTGGCACCTCGGGCACGATTTTCAGCACTTCCTCACGGCTCTTCTCGAACCTGTATAAAGCTGCCATGTAAAAATCAATATCCCAGTCTTTCTCATCGATATATTCAATTACCTCTGGGGCGTGAGTAGCCACGCCAACCTGAACACCAGCATCGCGTATCCTGGCCAGAAAATCGCGGGCTCTGTCGAGTTCTCCTTCCTTCCACAACACGTCTGTTAGCGAACCCCATAGGGCAACACCTACAGGTTTCAATTCTTTCAACATCCTATCTAGACTACTATTCATGCGCTCCAGCGCTACGCGGGGAACGTGGCGCAGCTGTTTATCAGTGAGTTCAGGAAGCTGGGGTGCGCCCAGGGGGATAACGTTTATGTCCTGGCCTTCCTCACGAAGTTTCCGGACAACATCCCTGGTTTTTTCTCCGTAGTTTCCCTGCCAGGTGTCTATGCTCTGTGCATTGCATTCTTTCAGGAACTCCAGTATGCGGTCAACGGTGAAGTACTCGATCATGTGTGCACTCAGGTCCAGCAGGTTGTGTGATGCTCCACCCATCTGGTTGCCTCCGGCTATCAGCCGTGAGATCTTGCGGGAGCCGAAGGGTACCTGCGGCATTTTTTCCGTTGAGATTGTCGAACTTAGCTCTTGTTTCATCTAAACTCTCCTTACTATAACTGGTTATTTATTGCGAAGGTAACTGTGTGCTCCTGGCACAGGGTTACCTTATTTAGTGTTTCCAGGAATAGAGCCTCTTAATCGACCACGAGGTTAATAACCTGTGGTACGAACCAAATTTACAGTCCGTGTTCTGTCCTGGCTATGATACTATCCTGCATCTCTCTTGTGAGAGCTGTAAAGTAGGCATTATGGCCAGCTATTTTCACCATCAGGTCCTTGTATTCATCAGGCACCTTCTGGGCAGCTTTCAGCGTGTCTGATGAGGTTACGTTGAGCTGCAAGTGGAATACCTTCTGATCAACGAACACCCTTATCATGTCAGCCAGTCTCTTTATGCCTTGTTCGTTCTTGAACATTCCAGGATCTATCCTGCAGGTCAGCGACAGTCCGGCCAGTATCTCGGTACCATCGACCTTGCCCATAGATTTGAGGACAGCCGTCACTCCGTTTACATCTTTACCGGCGCAGGGACTTGCAGCAGGGGCCAGCGGTTCACCAGCTAACCTTCCAGAGGGAAGTGCTCCCACTTCCTTTCCCCTGGGTATATAGCTGGTCTCAGAAGACCCGCCAGGACAACCATGTCCGCCCCTCAAGTTCGTTAGCTTCACAAATTCGGTTGCCCACTGGTGCAGCACCCAGGCTTTGAGCTCGTCGACATAGTCAATATCATTCCCGAACTTAGGTGCCTCCAGGCACATCTTGCGGATATCCTCATAACCCTCGAAGTTGTGTTTAAGGGCATCACAAAGCTGGGCCATGCTAATCTTTTTCTCATCGAAGACAAGTTTCTTAATAGCAGCTAGAGAGTCGGCAGCATCGGAAGAGCCTACCTCAGTACTGCCAGTATTATGGTTATAGTGTGCCCCGCCCTCTTCACGGCACAGCCCTTTTTCAATACAATCCTCTATTAAGGCTGACTCATATACCATCGGGTACAGGTCTATTATCCTCTGCTCGAGAAAGTTGCCGGTTGTTTGAGTATTTATTCTCTTAAATTCCACTTGCTTCCGGAAGGCTTCCTGCACTTCCTCAAAGGAAGTGAATTTTCGGGGGTCACCGGTTTCAGCCCCGATTTTCTGGCCATCCGTCCGTCTTACACCGTTGTTCAGTGCCAGCTCCAGCGCCAGGGCCAGATTATCCATTGCAATATAGAGGTATCCCGAGTCCTTGCCAGGCACAACCAGTTCCAGGCAGCCTACATTAGAGGCCATCCTGGCATCCTCCAGCGTGGGTCCAGGCCCACCCAGGCTACCTCGGGCAAGAATCTGGGCAACCCCGACATCACTGTTGAGGAACTGGGGATGTCCGGTCCCTAATGAGGCTAATTCAGCAGCCTTTATCAGGAACTCATCAGGGGACTTACTATGAACATGTACGGCAAACCAGGGGTCTGCCAGCCGTATATGCATCATGGACTCGATAAACATATAGGACAAATCGTTGGTGGCATCATTGCCGTCGGCTTTATAGCCGCCTATACCAATAGAACCGCAGATAGTTCTTAATTTACTGCCGGTAAAATTTAACTTGAGGATATAACAGTCAAGTAGTTCCTGTGCCTCTTCTTGCGTTATCCGCCCTTCCCTGATGTCTTTCTCGTAGTAAGGGTACAGGTACTGGTCCATCCTGCCCAGGGCAAAGGCCACATTATGATATAGCTCCAGCGTCAGCATCAACCAGGCAAAATGGTATGATTGCAACGCTTCATGGAATGTCCTGGCCGGGTGTGCCGGGACCCGGTCGCATACTTCGGCTATTTTTAAGAGTTCCGTCTTCCTGGCACCATCTTTCTCTTTCTCCGCCAGCTCTCTGGCTAGGGCAGCGTACCGCTGTCCGTATTCGGCAGCGGCTTCCATGGCTAGAACCACGCCCTTGAGGAAGGTGACCTTCTTGAAATCCTCGGGATTGCTGAGGTCCAGGCGTGCTAAACTGCCTTCAGCTTCCTTCTTAATTCCCAGGAAGCCTTTCTTAACCACTTTTTCCATACCGTGTATGTTGTGGCCGTAGTGCGCAAACCAGTTTCTTCCCTGTTCCTTCCAATATGGCTCCAGGTCCTCCTTGAGCTCCTTTATATCATCCCTGCTCAGCCCTGAAATACCGGAACGGTCAACATATCCATGGTAGTATACCCGTGTTTCCCTTGTCAGTTTTCTTGTTCCGGGAACAATATTTGAGCAGCAGGGCCTGACACTGGTGCCGCCGACAATCACCTCGTCAGGGAAGATGTAGATTGGCATCTCTCTCACTACGGCAGCGAAGACTTTCGCCCTGCGGGTAATCAGAGGTTCACCCTCTGTTTCCCTCATAATCCGCGCTTCGATACGAGCCCTTTCAATAGAGTGGGTAGATTTGATGTCCAGGCAAGCATCACGCAACCTCTGGACCCGAGCAGTAGGTTTTGTGAGGAATCTGACTGTGGCTACTGCCTGTTCCTCTCTATTGGCTGTCATTACCATTACAGAATTTCTCCTTATTCCTGGTTACAGAACCGTAGAACAATTTAGTTTTTCCCAAAATCGTAGATTGCAGCCTATATTATATCACCAGCGGAGCATTAATTAAAAAAAGGAGGAGCCTGTAGAATTCTCAATGTTAACATAAACCGAGTCGAGCTATCACCTTCTCTGCACCCGGCCAGTTATCCATCGTAAAATACCGCCGGTGACGAATGATCAAGCCGTCCTTGTCCAACAGGAGGAAGGAGATAAAGGGTGACTCCTTAGCAACGCTGTCCTCTGTCCAGGACACAATGCCCTCGGCCACCACCTGGTTACCCTTGGCATAGGTCAGGGCCAGACGCATCTTCCTGTCCGGTGCCACCTCTTTAACGATTGCCTCCAATTCCTTGGCTATGGGCATATTGTAGGAGCATTTCTGAATGGGCAATTGCATCCTGAACCGCTCCGGATGTAGTACCTTCGTATTGAGGTCAGTGTTATAAGCATCTACCCATACCCCTTCAATAATCGACAGATTCCTCTGTTCCAGCTCACTAAGTTCTACCGGCATCTGTCGCGACCTATGGTATTCATAGAACCAATCCATTACACCTACACCTGTGGTTTCCGGCTGATTCTGTGATGCACGTGGTCCTTGCTGTTTCCGTGTTCTTGTGGATGGCCAGTTGGCCAGATCAATATAACTTCGGTCCTGCAACACGGTACCATCCACATCGTAAATCAAGACTACTGCCCAAGCCGTCTCTTTAAGGATGCCTTCTTCTGTCCAGGTGGTAATGAGCTCCAGCAGGACCTGGTTGCCCACCGGTGTGAGCGAAGCGATTCGCACCGTCCGGTCCGGAACGCCCAAAAGGCTCTGCCATGAAGCTCTGGGTGGTTGCTTACGCATATCATCTACGATCTTCCATCCCGTGCCTGCCATCCACGCATCGAAGCTGGCCCGCACCTCTTCAACGGTTGCCTGAAACTGACGGCTCTCCTCTGCAGGAGGTGCGAATATACCAGCACCGAATTGGTTGACTTGAAATACCATTTGAAGTACCCTACCTTGACCTTGATATAGGAAGAGATAGCTGACATTTGCCACAAGGTACTGGTGGTATGCCGCCAGCCACACCGTTTCTGTAATGGCTTTATTACGCTTTTCCAGGTCCGTCAGCTCACCGGGAATCAGTTTGTCCTTGTAGACAAAGTGCAGGGGTACGTTGTCAAAAACGTAGAAATAGTCCAGCGCTCGGTTCCTGGTAATTTCCTGGTAAAACGCGGCTCTCTCATGTTCTGTTAGAATCAAGTCTGACATGTTTACCTCCTAATCAGGCATCGGACACTAATCCCACATCGCCAGCTAAAGCATTTGCCGGCACGAGGATTAAGTCGATTGCTCGGACGCCAATCGAATCTCGCCGGTCGTACCATTCACCGTGATCGTGCAACCATCTTTGATAAGCTTCATGCAGTTTGGGAGTGATACCGCCGGCATACCGTACTCCCTCGAAAGGCAGGAGAAATGTGCTAGCATGCCGCCAGTCTGCGCGACCACGGCGCTGACAATACTAAACGCCGATGTCCAGCCGGGATCTGTCCCATGGCAGATAAGAATATCGCCTTTCTGCAGGCTGCCGATGTCTCTCTGTGTGGGTATTACCCTGGCACGTCCGCTCGCCACTCCGGGGCTGGTCCCAAAGCCTTTCAAAACACCATCGCCAGCACCGCCAGCCACCACCTCACCTGAGTCCAGCGGCACATTGCCCTTAAGGAACAAAGGCGGGTCCTCTTCATGTGTAAGGAAATTGAAGAAGGCTTTCTTACGGGCAGCAACCTTAGCCCTGGCCAGCGGTACCAGTTCCTTCCCCTGTAGAAGCTCAGTGAGCTCATAGATGGAGAGGAAATAATAGTCATCTTTGCCTTCCAGCAGGCTGCGCTCAACCGTTCGCCGGCCGAGTTCTCCGAGTATCAGCTTCTTTCGGTAGGTCGTCGCATCACCAATCGAACGACCGTCATCGCGCGACATCAAAATCTTCAAGCAGTAGCCCTGTAAGAACTTGAAAATCTCTACCTTTACATCGCCCATTGGTTGTTTTGCCAGGTTCTCAATCACTTCAGCCGTTGCGGCTTCGCGCCGCTGCACTAGCTTTTCCTCCCTCTCATCTGGAGATTCAACGTGCTCTGCGTTGGCGAGCAGGCGTAAAGCCCTGTAATCGAGATTCGGGTCCTCGATACGACGAGCATAGTAGATATCCCGGTCAGCATGGCCCCGGTAGAAGTTCATCTCTAGGAACTCCTGGTACTGGGAGAGGAACACCCGTCCCTCTTCGTGGTTCTTCAGCTCCTCGAAGAAGTTGACATCTTCGAATTTGTTGATCAGAAAGCGTAGCTTATCGGATTTCCTGATCATATCGGCCAGCTTCCAGAAATCGTAGTCGTCATAGAATTGCTGGGTTCGTTCCGCGATACCACTGATCACTTCCGTAAAAGCGTTCGAGTTTTTACCGGTATACCAGTATTTGATTACGCCTTCCAGCAGGGCCTCAAAGACGGGACCATAGAAGAAGAAGGCACCCCACCCACCTCCCTCCCTGCCCATAAGACCTTTCATGGCCCTTTTGGCAAGATATGCGGCCCGTTCCGGTTCTCTTAGCGTAACGCCAGGGAACAAGTCATCAATCATCTGCCGTAGCTCATCATCTGTCTTGCTCTGTAATACATCCTTACTGGGATGCATTGCCTTAACCAGCTGGCGCCGCTGGTCATAGGACTGTCCACCTTTTCGCAGCATTCGTTCACCGGCGATCTTAGCGTCGATGGAGTTGACGCCACTCCAGGCAGGATAATTCAATTCAATATTGGCGAACATCTTTATTGTCCGCCAAAGATCAAAGGGGGCATGCATCGCCTTTTCCATCTGGGATGGGTGAAGTCGCCGGAGCATCGGTTCCCGGAGACTTGGCGGTAAGCTGTATTCAGCCATGAGTATATCTACCCTTGTGTTATAATACATGGTGCCCCGAGAATATTTCATCCAGCGCATCTCTGCTAGATCAGCAATGCCAAGGTGCTTGTAGCTCGTTCTGGCTACAGCATGTATCCAGTAACCACGGATTGTCCAAAACAAAGGAGTGATGGCACCGGTCCACCACTCGTCCGCCGCTGACCGTGTCCAGATCGCATCTTCTTCCTCTGGGATCGAGGGCCAGATATCCAGGTCTTCTTCCCAGGTAAAATCTACCCCGGTGATAGGCCGTGACTGTAGCAGGTAGAATGCCCCCTTTTTATACGCCCATTCAATGTCTTGGGGAAGTCCTCCGTAATAGGTATTGACCCGCCGCCCCATCTCGGCCAGCGTGGTCGCCTGCTCATCGGTCAGGGTGTATTGCCCCTGTAGCTTGGCGGATACAGGTTCTTTCATAGTACCCATCCCGGCACGGTGATTCTGTACTACCCGTAGCTCTTTCGTCCCTAGACTACGGCGCTTTACATTTAACGTATCCCGGCCGATGATGTATTCATCTGGCGTAACACTGCCCGATACTACCGTCTCTCCCAACCCCCAGTTGGCATTGATCACGATCTCGTCGGCACAGGCATTCATCGGGTTGCCAGTGAACATCACGCCGGCAACTTCAGCGTCCACCATCATCTGCACCACCACCGCGATGCCGGTGGCAGCCTTTTCGAACCCTTTGTTATGACGATACGCGGTAACCCGCGCAGTCCACATCGACGCCCAACACTTTCTTACCGCATCCAGCAACGCGTCGCTGCCCCTGATATTAAGGTATGTGTCGTATTGCCCGGCAAAGGACGCACCCTCCAGATCCTCCGCTGTCCCCGAGGAACGAACCGCCACGTACGGCTCATCCCCGAGCTTCCTGTACGCCCGCACAATCTCACTGGCCAGACCATCAGGGATACTACCATTGATGATCGCATCCCTGATCTTTGCCGTCTCCTCCTCTAGCCTATCGAGGTTCCTGTAGTCGAGCCCCCCCAGGATCTTCTCGATCTTCACCTCAAGATCGTTGGCACGAAGGAAGTCCGCATACGCACCCGTCGTAACTACAAACCCGGATGGAACAGGGAACCCGGCCTTCACCAGCTTGCCCAAACTCGCACCTTTACCCCCCACCTCAGAAATCTGCGTCGACCTGTCTTCACCAAGATGAACTAAATAGTCACCTTGCTCGTGGTTCGTTGTAGTTGGATCGGACATATCATCCTCCCTTCGTTAGAATCACTATTTAGCTCTTCAATGTCCCTTAGTTCGTTGATTAAAAAGCTCTGTTGTGTGTGTTAGCTATGACACAATATGTTCGTATCAAGTTATCAGTTTAGGCAATAGAAAATCAACTCGATTCTGGTAGATGACCATGGTGTAATCCCCATTTTAGTGGCACTTCTTTTTTTATCATTACGAGGAGGATCGATGGATTGTGGTGACGTACCAATTTCGCTAGGGAGGCAACGAGATTGCCTAGCAATGACGAGGGGTGATGAAGCGTGAAGGAATCTCTTCCTGCATGCCCATGACCTATAAGGCAATTCCTCTTATTACCCCAAACCATAGACCAGTTGACTAATTCCGAGAATACACTATCATAAATCCGTTCGATTTTTCTTTCAGCGAGCCATATCCAAGAACTCATGAGACGGCGACAGCACCGCCATCACAAGCGATAGTTTGTCCCACAACGTAAGCGCCCGCCCTAGAACTGAGAAATACCGTCAAACCGGCGATGTCTTCCATTGTGCCTACACGACCGCTTGGATTGCGCCGGCCGATGGTATCCCAGTCCACGCTGTCGCCTTCCGTCTTGCCGCCGAAACCAACTCCGGAACTCAGCATCCAGGTTGGAAAGGGACCAGGTGCAATGGCATTGACGATGATGTGTTCTTTTATAAGGTGCGCAGCCAATACACGGGTCAGATGATGCACGGCAGCCTTGGACGCAGCATATGAGAAATTTTCGAATCCCGGGGTTTTGAGGGCATCGACGGAGCCGATGTTGATAACCCTTGCCGGATCTTTAGCGGATGCAGATTTTCGCAGAAGCGGCAGCAGCTTCTGGGTAAGGAAAAAAATACCCTTGACATTGGTATCCATCACCTTGTCCCAACCGAATTCGGGGAATTCGTCAAGTGGGGCTCCCCAGGTCGCACCGGCATTGTTAACCAGAATATCAAGTTTACTCTCCCGCTTTGCAAGTTCGTTCGCTAGCCACGTAATGCCTTCCAGCTCCGCGATGTTGGCGGGCAAGGAGATACATTCCTGGCCATAGGTTTCACTCAGCCGTCTGGCAGTGGCATTACAAACCTCTGCTTTTCGGGAACTGATATAGACCTTTGCACCGTGATTTAAAAAACCGGCCGCAATCATCTCACCGATTCCTCTCGAACCACCGGTTACGAGAGCTGTTTTGCCTTCAATGGAAAATAGGTTTTTCATTTTCGCATTCATGGGTCTTTCCTTTCAGTATGTTAAATTAGTTTCCGTTTCCTCCATGGTCCGGTTAATATGCGCCCGACGACNATATCGACCTTATTCGGANNNTNNGGATACCACTTTCCCTCCCCTCTTCAGAATCAACATTTATTTCTCTAAGATCCCTTGGTTTGTTGATTGAAATGCCTTTTCATGCGTGTTCTTAATAACACAATATGCCCGTATCAAGTTATAAGTTCAGGCGATAGAAAATCAACTCGATTCTGGTAGATGACCATGGTGTAATCCCCCGTGAAATCGATTCGTGTTATGGCAGCGTTGTTTATGGGGAATCTGACCTTACTTTCGGGTGGTATTTTCAAGATGGCGTTCATCAAGAAACTGTAAAAGAGTCCGTGACTGACAACAGCAATTCTATCCTCGGTACCACCGTGTCTCTCCATAAGTAGATGGAAAAACCTGCGAGCCCGGTCCTGACACTCCGATGCAGTTTCCAGGGGGCGGTTCCACCACCCTTCTTCACCCAGATGGTCAGGAAGAATACAATGAGGGTATCGGCTTTTGAAAAACTCTCTATTTTTACCCGAACCACCTACCAGCTTTCCAGTTTCCGGGTCGGGTTCCCAAAAACCTCCCGTCTCATGAAGTTCTTCTAGAATAATCGGTTTGAGATGCAGTGCATCACCGATCGCGCTGGCTGTTTCTATGGTTCTTACCATTAGACTTGCATAAATGTGGGTAAAATCGTAACTATCATAATAAGGATCCAGACGAACCGCCTCGTTAGAACCCTGTTCTTTTCTTCGTGCTAAGAAATGGCATAGTTGTTGGACTTGCCTTCGACCTACATCTGACAAATCGGGGTCGACCTGCCTTTCGAACCACAACTGGTCCGGCCCNTAGCTCCTGACCCCCCTATGGGCNTTCTCAATGACAAACTGGTTATCGGCTGATTGCGCATGTCTGATGAAGTAGAATCTCATAATAACTATTACCTTCCACTCGGAGCTTAGCTCTTTGCCAAAATCGAACTCACCGAAAGCCTATCCAATTTTTGTCATGCACTTTATTCATATATCTATTACGTTGATCGGATTTCCCAGGTAATCTCCCCCAACCAGTTGGATAATGCTCAGCAGTATAATCGGTAAATTGAAATATCATGTCGTTATCAGATGGTACATTACTGTGAGGAACAGAACTGCTACAGTTCTATAACCCTGTAGGATGTAAATTTTTCCGAAAATTATAGCTTTGGATTTTACCACATCACACCCACACTGTCAAAAATTTACGAGAATTTTCATTGGGTTGTAAAAGGTCAACAGCACCAAAAGTATATGGTGTTCCCCAAAAACCCCTAAGGCTCAATCATGACCTTTATAGATTCCTGGCTGTTCCCGGCTGTTTCAAAAGCTTCATTTATTCTATCCAGGGGGAACGTGTGGGTCACCACCTGTTTATCTGTTATCTTCCCTTCTTTTATCAGCTCAAATGCCTTTGGCCAGTCTGCCCCTCTGCCCGGTATAATCCTTACGTTCCTGTTAATCAAGGTATGCGGCTTGAACTGCACCGATTCTTCGTAATAGGCGACCACCACTATCCTGCCGCCGGGTCGCGCAATGTCGATAGATTGTAGGAATGTAGCCGGGAGCCCGGCTGTCTCCACGACAATGTCGGCTCCTCCGCCGGAAGTCTCCTCCATGACACGTTTGGTAACATCCACCTTTGTTGGATTAAGAGCCACATCAGCACCCAGTTCCCTGGCAGCTTTGAGGCGTTTTTCTGACACGTCACTGACTATGATTTTGGACATACCTGCTGCCTTGAGGGCAACCACGGTACCCAGCCCGATTATCCCGGTCCCCATGACAAAGGCCACCTCGCCACTCTGAGCTGCGGCGGTCGTCACGGCCGCAGCGCCAATGCTCACAGGTTCTATAAGCGCGCCATCCCGATAACTCATTGTGTCGGGAAGCTTGAAGATATTTGTATGAGTACCGGTATCTTTATCACGCATTACCACCGGGACCCAGAGGTATTCGGCAAAACCACCGTGTAATCCCGAGAGCCCGGCTATTCCGGCCAATCGAGTCCTGCTTGCATCGAGAAGTAATGCTTCTGCAAACACCCGGTCTCCTACTTTGATGTCCTTTACATTGGCTCCCACCTCAACAACATCACCGGCATTCTCGTGGCCATAAGCCAATTTCCCGGGCGGCCTGTCTATAGGGGCTTTCCTGTAAGCATGCAGGTCGCCACCGCATATCCCGGCTGCCCTTACTTTCACTACTATGCCATCTTCTCCAGCCCGGGGCTTTTCGATTTCTTCGAGCCTGATATCACGCGGTCCGTAGTAAATAGCTGCTTTCATTGTGTTACTCCTATTCATTGCTCTGTGTTCACAAGGCTTATCATTCGGGACTGCATCACCTAATGAAAAACTAAGGTACTGTAGTGCAGGCTTCTACCGTGCTCTCCCTCTAACTCAGAGTGAAGAGCTAGTCTTGCACAGGTATCTTTACACTTAAAAGTTCGTTGATAATGCTGCCGGGTCCGCCAATCTCCACATAAGCCATCCATCCCCCAGGAATTGAAGTCAGGATCTTGCCTCCCTTCTCGACCATTTTGGCAGCCGTTGCGTCCACATCTGTAACACGAGTAGCAATATGATGGAGTCCCTCTCCATTTTTCTCCAGAAAATCATGCCAGAGTGACTTCTTTCCTTCCACGGGCTCAATCAGCTCAAACAGTGTCCCTGCCACCCTAGCGTGGGCCAGGGCAACGGGACCTTGTCCGGCTTCGGTTAACCTCCAGGGTCCAACACCCAGCCTGTCCTCCCATGATTTCATGGTAGCCTCACGATTTTTGACTACCAACCCGACGTGGTCGAACGAATCAAGTTTGATTGCCTCTGTCATCGTAGATTTCTCCTTTATTTTTGTATTTTTGTTACCTATATCCTGCCAACTTTCTTGCTAATACGTGACCACACCGAGGTCAACCGTTAAGGACTGGCCGGTGATATTCCGGGACTCCTCCGAAGCGAAGAAGACAACCGCCCACCCGACGTCCTCTGCCAGCAGCTCCCTTTTCAGAGGACTGCGGGCGTTCTTAGCTATGTTTGGTTGGAGGAATTTTTCATAGTATTGCCGGGGGGTCATGCCTTTAGCGTCAGGATTGCTATCAATAGCCTTCTGCAAGAACCTTTCCGTCATCCCGGAATAGATGCCTCCTGGACAGACACAGTTAACGTTTATGTTATGTTGTCCCAGTTCTACGGCGAGCGTCCTGGTAAAGTAGATTGAGCCTGCCTTGAACGCTCCATAGGGCATCTGTGTCGGGATGGTCATCCTGCCGGCCACAGATGCAATGTTAATTATCTTGCCGATTTGCTGTTCTATAAGAATCGGCACGGCGGCCATGCACATTAAGACTTGGCTCTTGAGG
>JGI24422J19971_10001137_pt1 | contig 15997 bp, 13 predicted proteins | sample DeeMarSWOR152_54_FD_19971 | JGI IMG/M metagenome (IMG submission 19971) | reverse complement strand
GTAAGGTGGTGGCCCTGTGCATGGCCCAGACATCCATGCCGCGTACCGTTGAGGAAAGGGTCTCGGTCGGCTCTGAGCTTATCAGCAAGCTCACCGACGAGGGCATTCCCATCGAAAATATCTACGTAGACCCGTTGGTGCAGCCCGTGGCCGTTGACATTGCCATGGGATTGGCTGCCCTCGGTGCCGTCCAAAAGATTATGAACGATTTTCCGGGCGTGAACACGATCTGTGGGCTCTCAAATATCTCCTTCGGTCTACCGGAGCGCCATCTCATCAATAGAAATTTCCTCGCCCTGGGGATGGCATACGGCCTTTCGGCGGCAATCCTGGATCCGACCGACACAAAGCTCATGGCAACGCTTCTGGCAGTGGAGATGCTTCTCGGCAGGGATGAGTATTGCCAGAGCTTTATTAAGGCCTATCAGGAGGGCCGTATTGCAGAAGGTTAGTTGTTCCGCTTATTGTATTTCATGAAACCAGTACAAGGGGGTTAATATGGGCAATTTTACAGCACTCAATGAAGCGGTGATCAAGGGTGACGTCCAGACTGCGGTAGCCGAGACTCAGAAGGCCCTGGATGCCAGCCAGGAGGTTCGAGGCATCATCGACAACGGCCTGATCGCTGCCATGGATGAGGTAGGTGAGAGATTTTCAAAGGGCCAACTGTTCGTCCCGCAGATGTTGCGATCCGCCAAGACCATGCAAGCGTGCATGAACCTCCTCAAGCCGCACCTTCAGGAGGGTGAGACCACCACCAAGGGGATCGTGGTGATTGGGACCGTTAAAGGTGATCTTCATGACATTGGTAAAAACCTCGTATCTATGATGCTGGAGGGAGCGGGGTTTGAGATCGAGGACCTGGGAGTGGACGTGGCTCCGGAGGAGTTCGCGAGAAAGGTGCGGGAGGTTAATGCCGACATTCTCGGTATGTCGGCGTTGCTCTCCATCACCATGCCTGCCATGGCGGAGACCGTCAAGGTCCTCCGGAACTCCGGCATCAGGGATACGCTAAAGGTAATGATCGGTGGCGCACCGGTTACCGAGAAGTATGCCCAGGAGATTCAGGCCGACTCATATGCGCCCGATGCAGCGTCTGCGGTAGTGGAGGCGAAGAAGCTGCTGGGCATTTCTTGAATAAATGGTTCCCCAATAAAGGAGTAACCCATGAAACCGTTTGGAATTTCCGCATTTCAACCCCGGCTCAAGGTATTGAACCGCGACCAGGCGTGGGCTATACATACGGCCGCCCTTGAAATCATCGAAAAGATAGGGTTCAGGATGGAGCACCCGGATGCACTGGAAATCCTTGCAAATGCCGGGTGCAAGGTCTCTGGCGACAATTGGGTTACCATGCCCGCCTACCTGGTTGAGGAGGTATTGAGGTCGGCTCCTCGAAGGATTGCCCTTTACGATCAGATGGGTAACAAGTCAATGGCCCTCGTAGATGGTAATCCCTTTTATGGAACAGGCTCGGATGCAACCTTTACTTTGGATCTGGAAACCGGCCAACGGCGCCGCACGGTTTTGGAAGACGTGGCAAATTTCGCCAAGCTCGTGGATGCGCTCGAGAACATGGACTTCGCCATGTCAATGGCAAATCCAGAGGATGTCCCCCTCGAGGATATCTACCTGCATGTGTTCGCTGAGATGGTGAGGAACACCAGCAAGCCCATTGTATTCATAGCAGATAGCGGCAGGGATATTGCGAAGATCTATGAAATCGCCTGTCTCGTGGCGGGAGGCGAGGAGGAGCTGCGAAAGAGGCCATTTATACTCAACTATTCCGAGGCCATCAGTCCACTGCGATTCCCCAAAAACGTTATGGAGAAGCTCATCTTTTGCGCCGAGAAGGGTATCCCCCTTTGCCTTCCCTCTGGATCAAACGCGGCTGGAGGGGCGCCTGTCACCCTTGCAGGCGCCATGGCCTTGGGGATCGCTGAGAACCTAATAGGGCTAACAGTCCATCAACTGGTCGGCAGGGGTTCCCCTTTTCTCTTTGGCCCCAATGTGAGCGCATTGGATATGAAGTCCACCGTGGTCTCATACGGGTGTCCGGAGTGGAGCCTTACCCAAGCGGCGCTCGCTGATATGAGAGATGAGATTTACGGGCTCCCCATTTGGGCCTATGCGGGGGCCTCGGATGCCAAAATCATGGACGCACAGGCAGGGGCTGAGGCCATGTTTTCCATCATCACTGCCATGCTCTCTCGTTCGAATCTCATCCACGATGTGGGTTTCTTGGAGTACGGCACGACCTCTTCTTTAGAGATGGTGACAATGGCGAATGAGTTGGTGGCCATGAGCCGGTTTTTCGCCGGGGGCATACCCATCAATGAGGACACGATGGCCTTGGAAGCGATAGAGAGGGTGGCCAAGGGAACGGGTACCATTTTTCTCATGGATGATCACACCTTTGATCATTTCGAGCAGGCCCTGTTCCTGCCGAATCTCCTGGATCGCTCTCGTTATGATGCGTGGGAGAAGGCGGGGAGAATGGACCTCTACGCGCGGTGCAATAGCGAGGCAAAGAGGATCCTCTCCCAACATCGAGTAGAGACCAAACCGGAGGAGGTATTGAAGGGGATCGAGAGCATCCTCAAGGGCAGTTAGATTTGGAGATTGGGAAGCGGTAAATGAAAATGGGTTCGAGGTGGTGTGGCATGCTTTCAGCTGAAGGGGTAACCGAGATAGACCGGGCAGGGCGTCGGATACTGGAACGGGTGGGGATCAGAATTCTTGACAGCACCTGTCTCGACCTGCTGAACGAGGCAGGAGCCCACATCGATTATGAGGCTCAAAGGGCCCGCTTTGAAGGGGAGTGGCTGGACGAGGTGTTAAGCAAGGCACCCCCTCGATTTACCCTCTGTTCTCGAGACGGAGAAAACGATATTGAGTTGGGAGAGGGTAAGGTTTTTTTCGCCAATGGAGGGCGGGTATTTCGCATTCTCGATATGGGCACGGGCGGGTATCGCCTCACCCTTCTGCGGGATGTGGCCCACACCGCAGCCCTGGTGGATCACCTGGATCACCTTCGCTTCTATATCATTGCATGCCAGGCCCATGACATAGCACCGCAGACCTATCATTTGAACGACTTCTACCACGCCTTCAACCATACCACCAAACACGTGATGGGAGGCTGTGATACATTCGAGGGCGTGAGGCAGATGTGGGAACTTTCAAGCCTCATTGCCGGGGGGGAGGAAAAACTGAGAGAAAGGCCCTTTGTGTCAGTCATCACCAATCCCATAAGCCCCCTCACTGTTGAGGCCAACACGTTACAGACGCTTGATTTCTGCGGCAAGCAGGGCATTCCGGTCACCTGTGCGCCTGCACCCATTTGTGGGGCGACTGCGCCGGCCACCTTGGCCGGCACCCTTTGCCAGATGCATGCCGAGGCCTTGGCAGGTGTGGCTCTCGTGCAGGTATTCGCGCCCGGGTCCAAGGTGCTTTACGGTGCGGTTCCCACGGCCATGGATTTGCGCACTATGGAGTACACCATGGGCTCGGTGGAGATGGCAATGATGAACGCATCCGCAGTGCAACTGGCTCGGCGGTATAAGTTGCCGATCTACGCATCAGCAGGAGTTACCGAGTCCAAACGGCCCGACATCCAGGCGGGCGTTGAAAAGGCCTTTTCGAGTTTGATGGTTGCCATGGCAGGGGCTGACTGCATACATCTCGCTGCCGGAATGCTTGATTCGGGCAATTCTATTTCCTATGAGCAGTATGCCATCGATAATGAGATCATAGGCATGATTCACCGGGTACTTGCAGGTATTAGGATAAACGAGGATACCATCGGTCTGGAGGTTATCGAGAGGGTCGGTCCCGGCGGGAACTACGTTTTGGAGAATCACACCGTCGAGCACATGATGAGCGAGTTCTTCTACCCGAGTTTGGGTGTGCGCCATAGCTTCGACATCTGGGAGGAGAAGGGCAGGCCCAGCATGTTGAGCCGAGCCAGAGAGGTAGTAGAAAAGGTTCTCCCGGCCGGAGAAGAGGGGCTCCTGGATCCGGATCTCATCGCGGAGATAAAAGAAGCCTTTCCCGGCATACAGCCTATCTAGATAAAACATGCGATTCTTCACTCTCTGTTCAAGGCCATTAAGGCTGCCATGGTATTTTTGGCAAAAAACGGAAATAGAGGAGTGGACAGGGGTGCTAACAAACCCCCCTCTTACCAAACGCATCATTGCCTGCGGTGCCTTTCGGGCAGCGCTGGAAACCTTGAGGCTGGAGGAGAGATACCCTGATCTGCACGTGACGTTTCTCCCCTCGAATCTTCACGTGTGGCCGGATAAGTTGAAGCGCCGACTCTCCCGAGAGGTGAGAAAGGCTCAAAGGAAGAACGACCGCATCATATGCCTCTACGGGGAATGCTTTCCCGGCATTGATGAGTTTTGTGAACGCCGCGGGATCATCAGAGCATCGGGGCTTTATTGCTATGAGATGCTGCTCGGAAGCGAGCACTTTCATAGGATTATGGACGAGACAGCGGGCACCTACTTTTTGGAGAGAGAGCTCATCGTTAACTTCCAGGAATATTGCCTGGAGCCCCTAGAGCTTTATGACGAGGAAATGCGAAGATCGTATTTTAAGCACTACCAGAGATTGCTCTATGTGCGCCAGCCATCGGATCGTTGCCTAGTCTCCAGGGCGAGGAAATTGGCACAATTTTTGAACTTAACCCTCGAGATCAGGGACGCGGATTACCTCTATCTCGAAGACAAGCTCACCTCTTTGATCGAGGGCAAGCACCATCAAGGGTGATGGCCCGACGGATGAGGCATAACTACTGTATAGTACGCATGCGGCAAGATGAAGAAGCCTAAAAAAAGAAAAGCAAAGAGGAAGAGGCGTTCTCTCTCCCCTCCTCTGTCCAGGAAGCAAAAAACCAGACACGTCTGGCTCAACGTGTTGCCAGATGATCTCTGGCTGAAGGTTCGCCGGGGCAAGACCGTTTGGGAGGCGCTGTTAAAAGAGGATGTTGAGCTTATGGGTGATTGCGGTGGATTGGGGAAATGCGGAAAGTGCAAGATCAGGGTCATCTCCTCAATAGGGAAGCCGACTGAGCAGGAGAGAGAACTCCTCGACGAGGAAGAGCTCAAACAGGGTATCCGCCTTGCGTGCCGTACCAAAATCAAGAAGGATCTCGTGATTTATACCGAGGCAGCGGACTCCGAAATGGAGTACTTCCAGATCCTCAAATCCGGCCAGCGACCTCTCTTGACTATTGATCCCCTTGTGCATTGTCAGACGATTAGCCTGCCCCCTTACCCCGAGAATGACGGGCTTTCCAGCTTGGGTCGGATCAAGCTCGCAATGGGAGCTCGGTATCAGGGCCTGAAGGCGTCACTTCACTGCCTCCGCAGCTTACCGGATATGATAGACGGCACCAAATTCCATGGGGCAGCGGTGCTCCATAACGATTTTTTGCTTGCCTGCCGAAGCGGGGACAAGGCCGATTGCTGCTACGGATTGGTCTTTGATCTCGGTACGAGCACCCTCGTTGGCAAGCTCATCAGTCTGCCCGATGGAGATGAGGTGGCCGTCGTATCCTGCCTCAATAGCCAGTTCAAGTATGGCACAAACCTTATCAGTCGGCTCCAGTACATCAAAGAACACACGGATGGCCTGAGGGCTTTGCACGATCTTCTCATCAGGGACCTCAACCGCATCACCAGGCGTCTCATAGAGGCGAGCGGTATCGAGCCAAATGACGTTTTCGTTGCCGTGGCTGCGGGCAACACCACCATGCAGCACATCCTGTTGAACCTGAATCCGCTGGGTATCGCGGAAGCTCCCTTCTCGCCTGTAGTAACCGATGGTTTGGTGCTGAAGGCATCTGATGTAGGTCTCACTGCGCATCCCGAGGCCCTTCTCCACGTAATGCCGGCCAAGACCGGCTATATCGGTGGAGACCTTATGAGCGTGATTCTCGCATCCGGTGCTCTGGAACAGGAGGATGCAATTATCCTGGGAGCTGATCTCGGCACCAATGGGGAGATCTTTCTAGGCAACGGCAAAAGGCTGATGACGTGTTCAGCCGCTGCCGGTCCGGCCTTTGAGGGCGCCAATATTTCCTCCGGCATGATCGCAAAGGCCGGGGCGATTGAGGGCTTCAGGATCGACGACGGTCTGCTTCGCTACAACATCATAGGCAATATCAAACCCAAGGGGATCTGCGGGAGCGGATTGGTGGATCTGGTTGCCGTGCTCTTACACTGTGGTATCGTTGACCATGAAGGTGTGATGCAGCCCTCTCAAGGAGAATGGGAAGATGCCCTTAACAAGAGGCTGGTCGATAGGTCGGGAGTATACGATTTCCTGATTGCCTCCGAGGAGGAGAGCTACAGCCAGATCCCCATATACCTCACCCAAAAGGATGTCCGTGAACTCCAGCTCGCCAAGGGGGCCGTTGCGGCCGGAATACGCACCCTTATGGACGAGATGGGCATCGGGGCTGAGGATATTAGCAGGGTGTATCTTGCGGGCGCCCTTGGAAACTACGTAAACCTTTACAGCGCGATCCGCATAGGCATTATCCCCATGGTTCCCCCGGACATAATCACCTCCTTGGGCAATGCCGCTACCACAGGGGCCTCAATGGTGCTGCTATCGAAAGATTACTGGCAGACTGCCAATGAGCTCGTCGAGTTTATCGAGCATGTCGAGCTTTCCTCTCGCCTCGATTTCAACCGCTATTTCGTCGAGCACATGGATTTCCCTCGAGAAAATATCTGGTAAGCTTTCTGTTCGTCTTTGCCAGAATACCCTGCAGCGACTCGACTGAGGTCGCCGAAATGTTGCTGCGGGGAGCTTCATTGTTTAACCCCCATTTGCCTGCCAAAAGCATTCAAACACCCGTCAATTAGCCCCATTGAGCGTAGGCTTGCTGGTTCAGGAAAAAGAGAGAAAAAATGTTGACAAGGGATATAATTTTTGTTAAAGATATTTGAACTAACATAATTTGAATTACCATATTATCTATAGAAACTATTGCTTGCACTAATAAAATCGGTTTTATTGCACTATTGTTATCTCGTAGGGGGCGCTAGTTGACACATTCGTTGCCCATACGTCCGATCATCGTGGGAAAGAACTTGATCAAACGGTTGGGCGGGAGAAAAGAGGGGACTTTTTCACGGTCACTGCGCATCAAGGTGCATAATGGTGTTCGCACACTTTATAGGCTTATGAACCCTCATCTCCTGTTTGTTAAAGAGGGAATCGAAAGGGTTGAAGGAGGCCGTGTCTATTTAAACGGCGGCATGACATTCAAAAGCCCGAAACTTTCGCGGACACTGCGCGATTCAGAAGAGCTTATCTGTTTCTTAACCACCATAGGGGGAGAGATCGATTTCGAGATCAATAGGATGATGCGGCACGGCCATCTGTCGCAGGCATTCATTATGGATGCCCTGGGGTCAGTGGCGGTTGAGAGCGTGGCCAAGCAGTTTCATCAGCACATGGAAAGGCAATACAGCGAGAACGGTAAGGCCGTAACGCTCCGCTTCAGCCCTGGCTATTGTGATTGGCCCATTGAAGAGCAAAGAAAACTTTTCGAATTGTTCGATCCGAACACCGCTGGCATAGAGCTGAATGACTCATGCCTCATGACCCCGCGCAAGTCAATCTCGGCCATCTTCGGCGTGTATCACATTTCCGACGACTCTGCCCAGCCCCCCTATAACCCTTGCGTGGACTGCACTAAAACCGATTGCCCGTCGAGAAGGGCCTAAGGTGACGGCCCGAAGCGAAGAATACAGGATAGGTGTAGCTGGAGGAAGAAGATGAGGATAAGGAAGGGTTTGTCCGGAGGTCAGTATAAGCCCTTGACCGATGACGATATTCAAAAGATCCATACCACGACGCTCAAGGTCTTAGCCGAGGTGGGAGTGGAGGTAAACTTCGCAGAGGCGCGAGAGCTTTTCAGAGGCGCAGGAGCAGAGGTCGATGAGACCAGCCGGATCGTCAAGGTCCATCGGGATCTGGTCGAGGAATTGATTGAGACGGCACCTTCTATGGTCCGCCTCTGCGGCCGCGCTGAAAACGGAGAGCTTGATTGCGAGATCGGCGGAGACGCGGTCTATATGGGAACGGGGGGCACGGCCCTGAACGTTCAGGATCCAGGGGCCGAGGATTCTCGGCGCTCAGAGCTTTCAGATGTGATGAACATGGCTCGGCTCGTAGAGGCCCTGGATAACATTCATTTCTATATGCTTAACGTGTATCCGAATGAGCTTCCCGTTGAGGACGTGGATGTCAATCGATTCGGCGCAGCCTTAACCTGGACGCGTAAGCACGTGATGGGTGGCGTGTATACATTAGAAGGGGTAAGAAACGTCACAAAGATGGCTGAAGTCATTGCGGGGTCCGTCCAGGAGTTCAGGGAGCGGCCCTTTATCTCAATGGTCACCTGCCCCATTAGCCCGTTCAAACTCGATAAGAGATATGCCGAACTCACCATGGAGGCGGCACGCAATGGTATTCCCGTGGTGGTACCGGCAGAACCTCTTTGTGGTGCTACGGCTCCCATCACGCTCGCCGGCAATCTCGTGGTGCAAAACGTGGACAGCTTGGCAGGGGTCATGCTCACCCAACTCACTCATCCGGGCTCTCCAACCCTCTACGGATGCATTTCCTCGATTACGGATCTTCGAGACATGAAGTACCTTTCCGGGGCGGTGGAAATGGGCCTCATGAACGCCGCCTCGGCACAGATGGCCCAATTCTACAAACTTCCCCTTTACTCCACCGCGGGCATGTCTGATTCAAAGGTCAATGACGCCCAGGCGGGATACGAATCCGCCATTACGGGTCTCATGGTTGCCCTGGCAGGAGGGAATCTCATCCACGACGCCGCGGGATTTTTGGAATTCTGCATGACTGCCTCCTACGACAAGCTCGTGATAGATAACGAGATCATCGGCATGGTGATGCGGGCCGTGGAGGGCATCGAGGTGAATGACGAGACCTTGGCATTCGATGTTTTGAAAGAGGTGGGGCCCGGTGGGCATTTCGTCTCCAACCGACATACGCGGCGGCATATGCGTTCCGAGCAGTACCAACCACAGCTCAGCGACAGGGAAAACCGGGATCGGTGGAGGATGAACAGCGGAAGGGATGCCCGCGCTCGCGCAGCCGATAAGGCGCGAGAGGTTCTCGATGGCCCAACGAGACCCGTGCTTTCCCAAGAGATTCGAGAAAAAATTAAAAGCGAGATTCCAGGGCTCAGATCCCCCATCCTGGGCCTTTAGCGAGAGGAGGTGATGAGAGGTGATTCTCATCGGAGAGAAAATCAATGCCACCCTTCCTTCCATCAGGTCTATGATCCAGAATCGGGATGCAGGGGCGATTGCAGGGCTGGCGAAACAGCAGGCCGATGCAGGCAGCAGCTATATCGATGTAAATGTGGGCACGGGGGTGGGCTCGCAACAGGAGGAGGTCCGATCAATGGAGTGGGCGGTTGAAGCCATCCAGAGCGAGGTGGAAGTTGCCCTCAGTATCGACAGCTCTGATCCGGCTGTGCTGGAGGCGGGGCTCAAGAAGGGAAACGGCACACCATCGATGATCAATTCGACCAAGGCGGAAAGGGAGAGCCTTNACGCAATCCTTCCTNTGGCCTCGGCCTATCGTTCTCCCCTGGTAGCCCTGGCAATGGATGAGTCGGGTATTCCAAAAACCGTTCAGGATCGGCTCCGTGCGTGTGAGAAGATTGCCGAGGCCTGTGAGCAGTGGGGAGTTCTCATGGAGAATGTGTTTTTCGATCCACTGGTAATGCCCATTGCCACGGATATCACGCAAGGCCTAATAACCCTTGAGACAGTCACCGAGATCAAGAAGGAGTTTCCTGAGGCCAAGACCGTGCTCGGACTCTCCAATGTCTCCTACGGCCTCCCTGCACGGAGCAGGCTGAACGCGGCATTCATGCAGATGGCCATCTATGCGGGGCTCGATGCAGCCATTGTTGATCCCCTTAATGATGACATGATGGGCGAGGTAAGGGCAGCCGAGGTATTGGTGGGCAAGGACAGACACTGTCGCCGATATACACGGGCGTTCAGGGATCGAGGTTGATAGAGGAGTTGGCGAAGACGACGGAGGAGATGGATGACTGAATCGTATAGAGAGGGCGTGCTGGTCAAACCGTATGAACGGCTGGATCAGGAGCAGATCAGGTGGCTCGACGAGGCCTCTTTGCGAGTGTTGGACGATCCCGGAATCTGGTGCTACAACGAGCGGGCCGCCAAGCTTTTCAAGACACACGGTGCCAGGGTTTGGGAAGAGGAATCGGCTTCTCCGTGCTGGCGGGTGAGCCTCCCAGCAGGCCTCATAAGGGAAGCAGTGTCGCGAGCCCCCTCCCGGTTTGTGCTCGGTGCGAGGAAACGGGAGAACCGGCTTCTGCTCGATGCCGATGTGCCGCGGGTCTATTTTGGCTCCGGGTCCGAGGCAAATATCTGGTTAGAGGCCGATATGGAAGAGTTCGTGAGTGTGAGCGACGGCAACAAGAAGAAGGTGCGGGTGCCACGATTTACAGAGATGAGGGGCACTACAGCCTTGCTCAGCCGTGCGGCGAGGCTCTGCGATAAATTGGAGCACCTCGATTTTTTCATTAGGCCTTTGAATATCCAGGATCCGGCGATCACCCCTGAGAATCACGATGTAAATAAATTCTTCGCGAGCCTGAACAACACCACCAAACACGTGCAGGCAGGGCTCACCACACTGGAGAGCCTGGGAAGCGTGGTGCGAATGGCCGAGCTCATTGCGGGTGGGCCTGAGGCACTCAGGGAGAACCCCATAATATCATTCATAGCTTGCGTTTTTAAGAGCCCCCTCCAGGTCGTCGACGATACCGCCGAGAAGGTCTTTGCAATCGTTGAGGAAGGGCTCCCTTTAGTGATTTCCTCCTCCCCGCAGGGAGGCTCTTCAGCGCCCATTCAGGAAGCGGGGATGGTGGCACAGATCAATGCCGAGATTTTGGCTGGTATCGCGCTGGTCCAGTTGATCAAAGAGGGGGCTCCTGTGCTCTATGGGAGCGTTCCGGTTCGCGCCCGCTTGGATGACCTCCATGATCTCTATGGGTGTCCGGAATTCAACCAGTACAATATGGACTGCGTGCAACTGGCACGCTTCTATAAGATCCCCTGCTACTCCACGGCAGGAGTCGGGGACGCCAAGGTCCCGGGCATGCAGGCTGTCTTTGAAAAGCTCTTGACCCATCTTTACATGGCTATGAGCGGTGCTCAGTACATACACTATGCCCTGGGGCTCCTTGATCGGACCAACAGCTTCTGTCCCCTTCAAGCCGTGCTCGATAACGAGCAGATCGGCAAAATCAAACACTGCCTGAGAGAGCCCAAGATGGCGCCGCCCGTATTAGAGGAGATGCTTAAAATGGTCAAAAAGGTTATGGCCTCGCCTTACCGATTATTTACTCGCCATGTCAGAAAGGCCTTGCACGCCGGGGACGTTTCAAGCCCTTACAGGTTCGAGACCAAGGGCATGGAGGATAGAGTCCTGGAGAAGGCCTTGGATTACCTGGCCGAATTGGAGGCAATGCCCTCAGCTCACTTGGAGCAGGCTATGGTGGAGCAGATCTTCCAGGAGGCCCCGGGCCTCTTACCAGAGTTTGGGTGGCCTGCCCGACAGGGTTGATATATGTGACGGAGACTTCAGAGAGGAGATAAGCCATGCAGGAAAAGGAGATTCTGGAAAGGATTGCGTTTAATGTGATACAGGGCCGAGTGGAAGCTGAAGACGAGGGATTCGATGGGGGACTGGAGGGACAAGAAGGGGCAACCGAGCTCGTGGGGGAGGCCCTTGCCCAGGGGGTTGATCCCAAGTCCATTGTGCTGGACGGCCTTACCAAGGCCATGGAGGTGGTAGGGGAGAAATTCGAGAAAGAGGAATACCTTATTCCGGACATGCTTGCCTCAGCCGAGTGTGTGGGCGCTGCTATGGACATTTTGAGTCCTCATCTCGTTCAGGCGGGCGTTGAGAGCAAGGGGAAGTTCGTTATCGCCACGGTAGCAGGAGATCTCCACGACATCGGCAAGAACATCGTTGCCATCATGCTGAAAGGAGCGGGATACGAGGTCATTGATTTGGGCAACGACGTACCCACCGATAGAATTGCGGAGACTGTGAGAGAGAACAAGGCCCCGTTCTTGGGGCTTTCAGCATTACTGACCACCACCATGAGGGTGATGGGAGAGGTGGTTGGAAGACTCGAAAAAGAGGGCCTTCGGGATGAGGTTACAGTTCTTATCGGCGGCGCACCCACATCTCAGCAGTTCGCACATGAGATAGGGGCCGATGTTTATTGCAAGGATGCATTCCAGGCAATTGATGCATTAAAGGCCATGGCCTCGAATGCGTGATATCGGGTGGCTTAAAAACACCGGAGAAATCGAGATTATGGCTGAAAAGACGGCATATTCCCAGGCAGCCAACACAGGGAAATATGAAAAGATCACGGGGCTTCTGGGAAAATACGATAACGTACGAAGGTTCTGGGAGGATCAGCTCACGGGTATTTTCCTGCGTCCTGCCCTAAACGACCTGGTGGATGAAAAGAGAAGACGGCTTGAGCGCATCCGCATCCTTGATTTAGGCTGCGGAAGCGGTGATGGCCATGATCTCATTATGGGGGTGACCACCAAGGACCCGGGCATCTATGAATACATTACCGCGGCCCTTACCGACGACATGCTCAAGGAATATGTGGGGGTGGAAATCAACACCGATTTGCTCCGTCAAGCCGAGGAGTACTATGGGAGTAGTCCGAAGATGAGATTCGTCGAAGGGGATCTAACCCATGGGCTTCCTCCCGAGATACGAAAGGAACAGCCTTTTGATTTCTACTTCAATTCCTACGGGACGCTTTCACATTTTACCAACGAGCAGTGTGTCAAGATCATCTCCGATGTCTGCACGCACGCACCCGAACATGCCCTTTTCATGGGAGACTGGTTAGGGCGTTACTCGTACGAGTGGCAGGATCTCTGGCACCACCCGCCGGACCAGGAATACTTCATGGACTACCGTATCTCCTACATATATCCTGAGGAGGAGCGGGATGGGATAGAGGTCGCGTCTTTCCCGTTGAAACTGGTTTGCCGGGACGAGATCATGGATATCGTGCGCAGGGCCTCTCAGGAGGCGGGGGTAGAGATTACGCCCTTGGTGTTTTTTGACCGATCCATATTCGTAGGTCGGCACCTGGACACGGGCGACTATAACAAGAGCAGCCCCAGGCTGCGCGGCCCCGTGAACTCGCTGTTCGAGAGTTACCTGCGAACGGATCTGGAGAGCCTCCTTGTGGATTACGTTCCCAGGCAAGGCTTTGACCATCTCAACAACTTCTTCGAGATGTTCTTCATGTCATGTAACGCCCTAGTCAACTACACTATCGCGTTGCTCAGCCAATATGACTCCGAATCGGAGCAATTTCGAGCCGTGCCGGAGATCCTGCCCTTTTATCCAGATGCGCTCAAGGAGGCCATGCACAGCATGCGAAGGGTGATCGAGGGGGTGGGATGGCTCAAATGGGGTGACGTCCGCGCCAATGTCATAGAACCCCATCTCGGGTACTCCCTTCGGAGGATGGAGATAGATCTCCAGCCCGGCACAGGAATGGGCCATGGGTTGGCGGGGATATTTGAGATTAGGAAGTGACATGAGTTGAGGGAACAATATGGCCGGATTCGCAGTGGCATTTGGTAAACAGCCACGTGAAGAGCTGGAAGCCGCGTTTCGTAAAATCAGCCATAGGGGCCCCCACGCCGATGGAATCATCGAAAGCCGGGGGGTCATCATGGCCCAAAACTACCTTCGGGCAGACGGCCTACCGCCCAACGGAAGTCCGGAAATACCGGTTCCAAGCTCATCCGATGCCAAACGGAGAATCTGCTACGACGGGCAGATAGGCGACTGGGGGAACCTGGCACAAATGCATGGAGTCCCCGATGGCCCTTTTCGTGAGGAACGACTCGTGCTTCACCTCTACCACCAGTATGACAGAAGCATGTTTCAGTATTTAACCGACGCTATCTTTGCGTTTGTTATTTCCGATGGTAGACATCTTTTCGCCGCCCGGGACCTTCTCGGGATTAANACCCTGTACTACGGCTGGAAGGACAGAACCCTGTACCTCGCCTCTGAGGTCAAGGCCATGATCGAGCTAACCGAGGATGTGAATGAATTCCCTTCAGGGCACTATATGGAGGGCAATGGCCATTTAACGCCCTTCGCCCAATTGCCGAAGGCAGCTCCACATGCGCTCCACTCCGATGAGAATCGTATGCTGCAGGATATCCGGGATATTATCCGAACAAGTGTACGTAACCGTGTGGATTTCCGTGTGCCCACGGCCAGCCTTCTCAGTGGGGGTCTCGATAGTAGCGTGATCGCCTCTTTGGCCAGTGAAGCCTACAGGGAGAAATTTGGAGAGGATGCGAGGCTGAAGACGTTTGCGATAGGCGTGGGTGAAAGCAGCGATATCCAAAACGCGAGAGATATCGCCCAATGGCTTAACACGGATCACCATGAGCTGATGGTGGGACTCGAGGAGATCTTAAAGGCCCTACCCGAGGTCATTTATTACCTGGAATCCTTTGATCCCTCCTTGGTGAGGAGCTCGATTTCGAACTACCTCATCTCCCGGCATGCTGGTAAGCAGGGAATCCAGGCACTGCTTTCCGGTGAGGGGGGCGATGAGGTATTCTGCGGGTATACGTACCTCAAGGACTTCCCGCTCCATGAACTATTCGCCCGGCAGATGGAATGCATTGGCTACCTGCACAACAATGCCTCCTTGAGGCTGGACCGCATGAATCAGTGCCACGGTTTGCGGGTGGTGGCACCCCTCATATCCGGAGAATTGTTGGACTATGCAATGGCCATCCCCCCTGAATATAAGCTGAGACAGGAGGGCGATCTGAAGATCGAGAAATGGATTTTCAGGAAGGCCTTTGAGACTAGCCTTCCCGAGAGCGTGGTGTGGCGTATGAAGGAAGAGTTTTCCCAGGGCTCAGGTTCTGCGAGCGTGCTTCCGGAGTACTTCGAGGGGATCATCAGCGATGAGGAACTCGTTACGGCACAAGCCGAATACGCCATGGTTCGAAGCAAGGAGGAACTCTACTATTTTCGGATCTTTACGCAGCGCTTCGGCGCGGGAAATGCGGTAAAAACAGTGGGGCAGTGGGTCTGCTTGTAGGCAACTTGTAGCACACATCGGGAAGCTCCGAATGATTTTCGCCACAGATATTTCAATTAAAAATAAACTCCAAAAGCAGGTTTAGGATGTCAAATAACCACCAATCATCTTCCCAGAGTTTGGCTCCCGACGTTACCCGGGATCAGATTAGAGAGATTATTTATCAGATACGGAGGCTCATGCAAGCAGGAGAACTTTACACCAAGGAGTTGAACAAGACCTATCAAGTGAGTGTCCCACAACTCTCCTGCATTTTGGCCCTCTACGAACACGGCGCTCTGCCTCCCTCCCAGATTGCCAAACACATTATGGTAAAATCGAGCACGGTAACAGGGATTATCGACCGCCTGGAACAAAAAGACCTTGTATGCAGATTGAGGGATAGCTCAGATCGACGGGTGATTACTATCCAACTAACCGACCGCGGAAAGGAGCTTGCTCGAAATGCACCTCCGCCCATTCAACATAAGGTCGTGGATGGCCTCAAAAGGCTCCCGCAAAAGAGGATTGAGAAGATCGTGAAAAGCCTCCGTACACTCACTGACCTGTTAGACGTCCAAGATATGGATTTAGGGTAACCCGAATTGAATCCGGATTTTCTTTAATTGAGAATGTCCATGTGATCTCAATCATCAGTATGACCGGAGTTTCCTGAGTTTGACATGATAAATACTCGTAACTCCCTGAATAGTGGACTTATTTCGATTTCATGTGGTGAACCCCATTGCCCTTTCGCTCCGACGCTCCCGCAGTGACCCTTTCGGGGTT
>JGI24422J19971_10001136_pt1 | contig 16010 bp, 17 predicted proteins | sample DeeMarSWOR152_54_FD_19971 | JGI IMG/M metagenome (IMG submission 19971) | reverse complement strand
CTCCTTCATTTTCCACGATAGTTTCAACGGGATACTTTTGAGGTCCACTCTCCTCGTATGGGATTTGGTGAACAATCATGAGTACGCCATTGGCAAAGTCCTCTTCGTCTCTGTAGATGCTCCAAAGGCTATCGGCTATGGGCTCTAGAGGGCTGGGAGTCACAAACTTTGCAAAATCATACAAATGGAGATTATGATCCTTGCTGCGATAATAGTCGTATAAGGAGGAGGTCACCGAAACGGCTAACTCATAATCCGTGGAGCCTCCAGCATTGTCGAGGAGCCCGTAAGTGTAATCATAGTTGGCAGCGAAACAACAATTAGGCAGAAAAAACGCTACCAAAAGGAGGATAACGATGAACTTCTTTACTGGATGCCTCGATATGAGAGCTAAATGTTTAACCAATCTTCCTCAATAGAAAATTAACCGAACGTCGATAGAAATCAGTTATGAAGGGCAACTATGCATTCAAGATCAGTAAAAACGAAAAAACAAAAAGACAAATCCTAAGATACACACGATTTTAATTGTACGTTGCAAAACTGTTCTTATTCTTGGAGCGGACTATGGGTTCAAGGGCGTAAAGATGCGAGTTAAGGCTGTACTTTTTGACTTATTTGATACGTTGCTTATACTTGAGAGCAGCAAGGATTTTTACACTCCTTGCTTAAAAAAGCTTCATGAGTTTTTGACTAATAATGGAGTCAGTGTTTCTTTTGAGGATTTTAGGCTTGTCTATTTTGAGGTTAGGGATAGGCTCTACGCTGAAGTTGAGGAAAGCTTAGAGGAACCTCATTTTAACGTCCGTGTTTCTTGGACACTGAGGAGGCTGGGCTACAATTTTGATGTTTCGCATCCAATTGTGGTTGGAGCTACCGATGCTTTTGCGGAAGAGTTTGTGCGTTACGTGCGTTTAGACGATGATGCCTCAAATATTTTGCGGAAATTGCGTCGAAAGTATAAGTTGGGACTTGTTTCGAATTTTGCCATCCCTAAGTGTGTTTGGAGATTGCTGGATAAGTTTGGTTTGAGAGAGTTCTTTGATGTAGTTTTAGTTTCAGCTGAGGTTAACCGACGTAAGCCTAGCCCCGAAATTTTTGAGAGGGCCTTAAAAGCTTTAGGTGTTGACGCTTCGGAAGCTGTTTTTGTTGGTGATACGCCTAGTTTGGATGTTAAAGGCTCCAAGAACGTTGGGATGAAGGCTGTACTTATTGAGAGGAGGTCTATTGAAGAGATTGTAGATGTCAAGCCAGACAGGGTCATTACAAGTTTAAGAGAGCTGTTAGGTGTACTCGAGCTTTGCTGATAGAGAGATAGCAACGCATATCACTTCTGCAAGTAGGGTCCATTCAGCCGCGATAACTTTAAGTGCTGAGGGGAAATAAACCCGTTCCATGTGACATGAAATGTCAAAAATGCTAGTTTTAGGAGGATATGGCGCCCAAGGATCAGCCACCGTTATGTGGCTAGTCAAAGAGCCAGATGTGTCTGAGGTGATTTGTGCAGGGCGAAACTTGGAAAAGGCCAAGCGATTTGCAGACAAGTTGAAGAGCGATAAGGTGCGTCCGATGAAGGTTGACGCTTGGAAGCCAAACGAAGTGCTTGAAGCCGCAAAAGGAGTGAACGTAGTGATAAATATGACAGCAGCATGGATCGGTGAACGCAGCCCAACCCTAGAAGTAATGGATGCCGCTTTCAAGAACGGGGCACACTACGTGGACGCAGCCGCCGCCACACGGGAAGAAGAAGACAAGATGCTGGAACTAAGCGACAGGTGGAAGGACGCTGGATTAACAGCCATATTTGACCTAGGTAAAACTCCGGGGATTACAAACATGTATGCAAGATACGCTGCCGACCGCCTTGACCGCGTAGACGAAATACATGTAAAAACATGCCTAGACGTGATGAGCGACAAGGAATTTCTCGTGACATGGTCTCCAGTCGCTGCATTGCCAGGATGGTCAGCAGCTGGACTAGTATATGAAAATGGGAAGTACAAGGAAGTTCCGCCATTCAGTGGAGAAGACGCGTACACGTTTCCTAAGGACCCTCGGGGCCCATGTACCGGTTACTTGGCCGACCACGAAGAAATTTGGACCCTCCCGCGCTTCATTAAGGGAGTACGGTACGTGGAATTCAAGCATTACTCCCACAGATTGCCAATTTTCAGAGCTTTAGGTATGCTCTTTGGAAGTGAGAAGCCAATAAACATTAAGGGAGTTAGAGTGCCTCCTCTGGATGTCCTTCTGACACTGGTTCCGCCACCAGCAGAGTTGCCCGAAAAAATTAAGGCTGGTTTAGTGGAAGACATATACTCTTGCGGCGTAGTAGAGGCTAAGGGTGAGAAGGCAGGTAGAGAAACCCATTACACTCTCAGCTGTCCTGTAAGCCTCCGAGACGTGGACAGAATACTGCCGGGCTCGCAGCCTGAATCCATTCTCGTAGGTACGCCTCCTGCTGTCGCGGCTACAATGCTAACTAGAGGAGAGATAGAAACTAAGGGGGTTATGCCTCCTGAGTGCTTGAACCCAGACCCGTTCCTAGCCAAACTAGCTAAAAAGGGTATACGAACATACGAAAAGATGGAAAAGTGTTAGTCTCACATTTAAAACAAACATGTGGAGGGTGTGAGGTTGGCAAGAGTTTTGGTTGTTTANGANTCNNAAACAGGCAACACGGAGAAAATGGCTTTTGCCGTTGCTAAAGGCGTGAAGCAAATTGAGGGAGTCAGTGTNACCACTAAGAAAGCGGATNAAGCNACGCTTCAAGACTTGTTGGATGCCGACGGAATAATAATGGGTTCACCGACCTACTTCGGGCAGATGTCTGCAAAACTCAAGGGGCTCATCGACAAGTCAATAGAAATTCATGAAAAGCTTGAAGGAAAGGTGGGCGCCGCTTTCACAAGCGCGGGTGGAACAGCAACCGGTGCAGAAACAACCTTGCTCTCCATATTAAAAGCAATGCTTATACACGGAATGATCGTTCAAGGCCGATCGTACGACAAGCATTACGGTGCCGCAGCCCTTGAATCACCCGACGATGAAGAGCTTAAGTTCTGCAGGGAACTTGGAAAAAGGACTGCGAGTTTGGTCTTTAAGCTAGAGAAGTGACGCTGTGCAAGAGAATTCGTGATGCAAGGAAGTTAGAGAAGAATCTTCAACAAATCTGCTTTTGTCACAATGCCAACAACCTTCCCCCTTTTCGACACCAAGACGGCGGGATAAACCTGCAGAAGACCCGAGATCAGGGACAGCGGGGCGTCTTCCCCAACCTGAGGAAAAGCTTCGTCCATGACCTCCTCAATGGACAACGCAGACACTTGACTAAGGTCCTTACCAGCTGAAACCTGACTCAAAATAGTCTTCTCTGATACGCTTCCAACAGCGTGTTCTCCGTCAAAGACTGGGAGCTGAGAGTAGCCGTGTTCCATCATCAGTCGCACAGCCTTGGAAACCGCTTCACTTTTCTGGACACCCACAACTTCACTGTGAAGTATTTCCCGGGCGTGAACCTCCATCTTCATCTCCAGCTGATTCAACACGTCAAGTATAGCCTTAACCTTTGTATAAGAAGGATCGATCTTCCCCGATTCTAGCTTAGCGATTAGGGACTGGCTCACACCTGCCAACTTGGCCAACTTGTTCTGTGTTAGGTCAAGCATTCTCCTCTTTCGAGCAATTTCTTCGAGGGAAGGTAGCATGTTTTATAGGTGCTCATATAGGTCATATATTCTTTTTGGAATAAAAATTCGCTGAAAAATTCAACCTAGACTCCAGCCTTGGAGATCTGGGGCACCTTTGGTTCACAAGTTCTAGTCAAATTTTAGGGAAAACTTCGGAACTCCACCTCTCTCGCAGCGCCCTCTCTCAAAATCTTTTCTCTGAGTTCTTCCAGTTCGCATTTGCTCTTAGAAACGTCGGCTATTGCGAACCACTCTGCTGATTCTCCTCTCTGCAAGGTTCTTGACTCGGTGGACAACAGGTCCACTCCTTGTTCTGCCAACACGGCTGCGGCTCGTGCAAGTGCGCCCGGAACATCTCGGAACGTGATGCAAAATTCTACCAGTCGGGCTTCTGGGTCTGCGAAAGGAATAATCCGAACTTCCTTGTTGTCCAGATCGGCTATCAACATAACGTACATGCCTTGGGACAGCCTAACAGCATCCCGGATAGACGAAGGCATGGTTACTCTTCCCCTGGAATCTATTCGAACTATTTCCGACATCCGCATGGTTTTAAGCCTCATATTAATTGAAAATCAGAAACCTTTATAAGTCGTGTGTATAATATGGGTCTTAACCCACAAATTACCCACGGAGGCTGAAAACGACGAGTCGGAGGAATAACGTTCATAAGGTTGCAGACGCCGAGGGGAACCAAGGATTATCTACCACCAGAAGTTGAACGCCACCGCTACGTTGAACAGAGGCTGAGAGAAGTTTTCAAACTCTGGGGCTACCAGGAAATGCGGTCCCCAGCCATCGAACTCGTTGAAGTTTTATCCACAGGCGTTGGATCCGAGCTAATTGACAGCATGTTCAAGTTTCAGGACTTCGACGGAAAAATCGTGGCGCTGCGGGCCGAGATGACGGCGCCCGCAGCAAGAATCGTGACCACCAAGATGCTTGAAGCTCCGAAGCCCATCCGGCTGTTCTACATCTCAAACGTTTTCCGGTACAGTCAATCATACCTCGAGAGGGAAAGGGAGTTTTGGCAGGCAGGCGTCGAACTCATCGGCTGCAACACCCCCGAGGCTGACGGAGAGGTGTTGTCTCTGCTGGCCTCGTCCCTAAAAAAGCTCGGCTTGGAAGGGGTCCGGATCGACATTGGACACGCCGGTCTGCTAAAAGACCTGCTGAAGGCTACGGGCTTAGACAAGGAGAAGAAAGGTGTTCTTCAAGACCTCCTAGGCTATCGAGACGAGGACCGACTGGAAAAATTCATGGATCAAAACAATTTCTCCTCCGATTTAAAAGGAGCTTTTCTACGGCTCTCCCGTTGCAGGCGGCTAGAAGAACTCTCATCGATGTCGCTGAAATCGCCAAAATACGGGAGGACAGATGACTACCTAAGAGCCCTCCTACAGGTGGGAGAGGCTCTAGTTGACTATGGTGTTAAGAACCTCGTTTTCTTCGACTTCTCTTTGGTTAGAAAGATCGAGTACTACACTGGAATCGTGTTTGAGGCTTCTGTTCCGAATCTCGGTCTTCCCTTAGGGGGAGGGGGACGATACGATAACCTCATAGAAAAGTTTGGAAAACTGAAGATTCCAGCAACAGGCTTCGCGGTGGAGATTGGAAAGTGCTTGCGAGCCCTCAGAGCTCAGAACTTCCAACCACTAGAGAAGCGCAAAATCAAGGTCCTTGTGGCGTCTAAATTCAGGGACTCGGCGATAAAAGCGGTTGAAGCCATTCGCGGCACTGGCGTAACCGCCTTGTTAGACGTGACGAGAGGTGGCAAGAAAGAGGTTCTTGGATACGCGAAGCGTAGTGGAATAAACTACGTGGTCTTCGCAGACTCTTCCTTTAAAAAGCCTGCAACAATATACGACACTCGGCTGGACACCGTGAAAAACATGACGATCAAAGCCTTTCTGCAAAGCATGGAAGACGATCAAAGATGAAAAGGAAAATTCGCATAGCCATACCAAGCAAGGGTAGACTCAACCAACCGTCAATTCAAGCGTTACAGGACGCTGGCATAACCGTACTGAAGAAGGAGCGAACCTACGTTTCCGAAACTTCTGACCCCAGATTCGAGGCAGTCTTCGCGAGAACCTTTGACGTGCCCATTTACATCCAGTACGGCGCTACAGAATTGGGCTTAACTGGTCATGACATCATCCTTGAGAGGGGAGCCGACGTTCACGAACTCTTGGATCTAGGTTTTGGGAAGTGCCAACTAGTCGTCGCGGTTCCTGAAGAATCAACGATCAGCTCTATCGATGATGTTCCAGCGGTGGCAAGAGTTGCAACTGAATATCCAAACCTATGTCAAAAATACTTCGAGAGTGTTGGAAAGCAAGTGGAGATTCTGATGGTTCGCGGAACCGCTGAGTTGGCGCCTAGACTGGGGTTGGCGCAGATAATTGTGGACATTACGGAAACAGGGGAAACGTTGCGTAGAAACAAGCTAAAGGTGATTGCCACCGTTCTTGATTCGTCGTGTAGACTGGCGTGCAACAGGATTGCCTACAGGGTTTTCGAGAGTGAGATCAACGAGCTTCTCGATAAGTTGAGGAGTGGAGGGACTTTAACGAAATGAAAGTTATGACCAGTCGAGAGTTCAAGGGAGAAATATTAAACCAAATCGTGAACAGAGGGAGAACTGACTTCTCCTCCGTCTCCTCGTCGGTCCAAAAGATAATAGAAGCGGTTAGGAAAAAGGGAGACAAAGCCGTTCTACGCTACACTGAAAAGTTTGACAACGTACGCCTACCTCAATCAAGATTGAAAGTCACTAAAAAGGAGATCAAAGAGTCACATCGAAAGCTGAAGGAAAATCAGATTGAGGCGTTGAGGAAGGCTGTAATCAACATCATCCGCTTCCACGAGGAGCAGATCAGCGATGTCTGGTCTCTAGGGGTTGCGAGAGGAGTAACTGTAGGACAGATAACTCGACCGCTGTCCTCTGTAGGCGTCTACGCACCCGGAGGAAGAGCTTCCTACCCATCCTCCGTTTTGATGTGCACGATTCCAGCTAGGGTTGCCGGAGTTAAGAAGATTGTTGTGTGCTCCCCGCCAAGAACAAACGGAGACGTCAATCCTGCTCTCATCGTGGCAGCGGACCTAGCTGGTGCAACCGACATATACCGAATAGGAGGAGTACAAGCGATAGCCGCCATGGCGTATGGAACAGAAACCGTGCCTAAAGCGGACAAGATCGTGGGTCCAGGAAACATCTTTGTCACAGCCGCAAAAATGCAGGTTAGCAGAGACGTGGCGATAGACCTTCCGGCAGGGCCAAGCGAAATCCTCATAATAGCGGACAACACGGCGAGTCCCTCCATCATCGCCTCCGACCTCCTCGCACAGGCAGAACACGACCCTAACGCTTGGGCGATTCTTTTAACCGCATCCAAGAGTCTCGCGTTGGCTGTTGAGAAAGAAGTAGACGCACAACTAGAACTGCTTTCGAGAAGAGAGATTGCGAGGTCTTCGGTTCAAAAGCATGGCTTCATAGTGATTGTTAGAGACGTGAAGGAGGCCGTGAACTACGCCAACACGATAGCCCCAGAACACCTTGAAATCTTGACAAAGACTCCCTCCAAGGTTTTAGATGGTATCAGAAATGCTGGATCTGTCTTCTTGGGACAATACTCGCCGGTTGCGTTCGGCGACTATTCAGCTGGGATAAATCACGTACTTCCAACCGGGGGCTACGCAAAAACCTACTCAGGTCTCTCCACAAGGGATTTTGTCAAGACCATTAGTTTCCTAGAGTGCAACAATCGAGGTTACCTAAACCTGAAGGAAACAACCGTTACACTCGCAAAACTGGAGGGCCTCGACGCACACGCAAAGTCAGTATTTATGAGGAGGAGAAAAAGTGAAGGCTAAAAAGCTGGCTCGCAAGGAAATCCGAGGGCTCCCATGTTACGATGCGGAGAGCATTTTTCCTGAGACGCTGGACGAAAAAGTTGTAAAGCTTGATCTAAACGAGAACCTTGTCGTATCAAGCGACATGGTGAGAAAGCTGCTCCTCAACGCTTGTCAAGGCATAGATGCTCGTCGCTATCCCCCGCCCCACGGCGCCACGGCTATCCAAGCAATCTCAAACTTCTTTGGAATCGATGAACTCGAGGTCCTTGTGGGAAACGGCTCGGACGAGCTGTTGGATCTGCTCATGAAGACTTTCGTGGGAAAACAAACCAGAGTCTTGGTGGTGGAGCCCACCTTTCCCCTCTACACCTACTTCACACAACTGTATGGAGGAGAGAAGATCACAGTCTTGCTTAAACCCGACTTTGAGTTGGACGTGGACGCACTACTTGAGAAGAGTGGCGGAGAGCCATCGCTGCTCATTGTTTGCTCTCCAAACAACCCAACTGGCAATCAGTTCGCAAAAAGCGACCTCGAAAAAGTGGTATGCGAGTTTAACGGCGTCGTTGTTGTGGATGAGGCGTACGTCGACTTCGCTAGGTATTCGGTTATCGATTGGACAAGAGAAACCGACAATCTCATTGTGTTGAGAACTTTCTCAAAAGCCTTCGGCCTAGCCGGAATTCGTTTGGGATTCGCTGTTTCTAACCGGTCGGTCATAGAGTACGTTAAGCGAGTGACCCCTCCCTTCAGCGTGAACATCATTGCTCAACGACTTGTCGCCCTAGCCCTGCAGAACTGGGAATACTTTAAGCAGAAGATTGAGTACATCATCAGAGAACGCGAATGGTTAAGAAACGCTTTGGCAAAAACCGACGGAGTGGTTCCTTATTCATCCGACGCAAGCTTCATTTTGTTCAGAGTAACAAAGAAAGGTTTCTCCTCCTCCGCTGTGAAGGAACGGCTGAGGAGCAAGAACGTTCTTGTGAAAGACAAGGGATACGCTCCGCTCTTGCAGAACTGTATACGCGTAACAGTTGGAACACGCGACATGAACGAAGCCTTCGTTTCGACTCTGAAAGAAGTCTTGGAGGAATAAACGTTGTCTTACCAGTGTTTGAATGAGGAAAGGAAGATATACTTTAGAGAGGACTCAGCGAAGGGCATCACTAATCTCGCAAGAATCGTTTTCGACTTCGACGGAGTGCTGGTTTACGTTCAACAATCCTACTACGAGAACATCATAAAAGTTGTGGACTACTACTTCCTCGAGGTTCTTGGACTGGAAGGAAGGAAAGGAAAACTCGTCACTTTTACAGATATCCAAGGTTTCAAAGACACAGGGCTCTACAACAACGACTGGACCCTGACACACGCCATCATCACCTACTACCTAGCCATACTAATCAGAAAACTTCAACAGAGACGCGTCTTAGACGATTTCCTGAAGCAATTCAGCGACATAGAATTCTCAGAGGTGAGCAGTTTCATCCAAACACTTCGCAGGGTCGGCGAATACTGCAGGTTTCACGGANTAGACGCAGCGNAACTCGCTAGCATGAAAAANGACAGCTCGTTGGGCATCGAATACTTGTTAACACAAGTCAAGAGGGAAAATCAACCCTTTCAGGCTGTTCTCACAAGCGTCNTTCCACGTGCTGAAANCTCACAGCTGAGATTTGTCAAGAAACTTGTTCCGTACAGTTTTGAGAAGCCTGACCTGCTGAAACGTTTGTTCGAGGAGTCTTACTTAGGCGAAGAACTGTTCAAAAGGTTTTACGGCATCGAACCTTTTTTCAGCTTCAATGAGTGCTTCCTGGATAGGGAGGAGTTTGTTCCAACAAGCAAAACACTTCACACGCTTCACTCCAGATTTGGTAAGCTATCGGTCTACTCTGAAAAGCCTAGGGATCAGGCCATGTATCTTCTGAAAAAGAACAGTTTCGTAGAGTATTTCGATGAGAACGGTCTCGTCTTCTACGAAGACTTGAGTGAACAGCTTGGTAAGCCGAACCCGGCTGTTCTCATTGAAATGGTTGAGAAAATTGCTGGGGATGTTGGCAAAGTCGCGTATGTTGGAGACACCGTCGCAGACGCACTGTTGGTGAAGGACGCTCGTTTACGGGGCTTGTCCAATCTATTGTTTCTGGGTGTTCTTTGTTCTTCTCAGTATCCAGACGGGCTCCTCTCCCAGTTTGTGAGATACGACGCTGACGCTGTTATGACAGATGTAAACGACATTCCCTATCTGTATACTCGTCTAGGAGGAGAAATTTGAAATGAGAGAGGCAAGAGTGGAGAGAAAGACAACCGAGGTTGACATAGTCGTGGAGTTAAACATTGATGGAAGAGGGAAAGGAAACGTCCACACAGGCATCAAATTCCTAGATCACCTCCTCACAACCCTGGCGAAACACTCCCTCTTCGATCTAACAGTCAAGGCTAAGGGAAAGCTGAAGCATCACGTATGTGAAGACGTGGCATTGACACTTGGACAAGCGCTGAATCAAGCCTTGGCGGACAAGAAGGGCATCAGAAGGTTCGGCGCAGCGTTTATTCCGATGGACGAATCCCTGGCTATGGCTGTTGTAGACTTGGGTGGAAGACCGTACTCCAGCCTTGATCTCAAACTTGTTCGCGGCAAGATCGAAGACCTGAAAACCGAGGACATTGAGCACTTTCTCGCTTCCTTTGCTCAAGCCTCCAAGTTAAACTTACACCTAGCCGTTCTCTATGGCACCAACGAGCACCACAAAATCGAGGCTGCAATAAAAGCCTTGGCAGTCGCTTTGAGGGAAGCTGTGACAAGAGAGCCGAGGATGGCTGGCGAAGTTCCCAGCGCAAAAGGGGTGTTGTAACGAAGTGCTCGTTGTACCAGCTGTTGATGTGATGCAGGGGAAATGTGTTCGCCTCGTTAAGGGTGATCCTACCAACATGAAAGTCTACTTTGACAACCCTGTAGAGGCAGCCAGTCGATGGGCAGATCAAGGGGCACAAATCATCCACCTAGTAGACCTTGACGCCGCCGTCGGCACTGGACAGAACATGGAAATCATAGGAGAGATCATCAAGAGGGTCTCGGTTGAGACGCAAGTCGGCGGCGGAATTAGGACCTTGGAAAAAGCCGAGAAGCTGCTCGGGCTGGGAGCTTCCAGAGTGATCTTTGGAACCGCCTGCATCTTGAACTCAACACTACTGAAAGAGGCGGTGAACCGCTTTGGATCAGAACGAATCGCCGCCGCCGTAGACACAACGAGGAGAGGCAAAGTGGCGTTTCACGGCTGGAGAACCAGATCGGAAGTCGACTACTTGGACCTAGCCCGTTCCGTTGAACTCATGGGAGTTGGAACCATAATCTTCACTTCGGTGAGTGTGGATGGAACTTTGAAGGGACCCTCTGTTGAGCGGATTCGTATGGTTGTGAGCGCAGTTAGAACTCCTGTGGTTGCCTCCGGCGGCATAGGAAGTCTAACGGATTTAGTTAATGTAGCTCGAACTGGTGTAGAAAAAGCTATTGTAGGCACCGCGCTTTACGAGGAAAAGTTTACTTTAAAACAAGCTATGGAGGCCGTGAAAAATGTTGGCTAAGAGGATAATTCCCTGCCTCGACGTTAAAGACGGGAAAGTTGTCAAGGGAGTTCAGTTCAAGAACCTGAGGATAGAAGGAGACCCAGCGAAGCTTGCTGCGATGTACGAGGAGCAAGGAGCAGACGAACTAGTTTTTCTAGACATAACAGCCTCCTACGAAAAGAGAGGCATAATGTTAGATGTTGCGAAAAGAACCGCTGACATGGTGTCCATCCCATTCACAGTGGGCGGAGGCATCAGAAACCTCACAGACATTCAAAACCTGCTTAACTCCGGAGTTGACAAGGTTTCTGTAAACACAGCAGCCGTAAAGGACCCAACACTCATCAAGCGAGCCGTCGAAACCTTTGGCAGCCAGCGCATTGTGGTTGCGATCGACGCCAAAAGAGTTTTCGTGAAAAGCTCTGTTCCAGAAAAGATAATTGTGGATACCCATCAAGATCGCTGCTGGTGGGAGGCCTACATTGAAGGAGGCAGAAAGCCCACGGGACTAGACGCCGTATCATGGGCGATGAGGGTGAAGGAACTTGGAGTTGGAGAACTCTTGCCAACGAGCATGGACTACGACGGAACACAAGATGGCTACGACATCCCCTTAACGAGAATCATACGTGAAAAAACAAATCTACCTGTAATCGCCAGCGGAGGAGCCGGAAACCTTCAGCACATCTTTCAAGTTTTGACCGAGGGTAAAGCCGACGCCGCTTTGGCAGCCTCGATTTTCCATAGGTCGCAGCACTCTGTTAGAGAGGTCAAGAGATACCTTTCTGAGAGAGGAGTTCCAGTGCGCCTCGTATAAATGGAGGTTTGAAGTTTGGTTCTACAACTGAGTGAAGCTGAAGTGGAAAAGTTTATGGAAAAGGTGAACTTTGAAAAGATGAACGGGCTTGTTCCCGTGGTGGTTCAAGACTCTTCCAGCGACAGAGTGTTAACCCAAGCTTTCATGGACAGGCAAGCCTTACAGCTGACATTGACGAGCGGCAAGATACACTACTGGAGCCGGACAAAGAAGAGAATATGGCTCAAAGGCGAAGAGTCTGGGCACCACTCTCTGCTGCAGAACGCCATCCTCGACTGCGACAACGACGCAATTCTATTCAAAATCCAACAGATAGGGGTTTGCTGCCATACAGGCCGAGAAACCTGCTTCCACAACCCGGTAGTTGCTGAAAAGGAGTTGCCAGTTGACGCTAGGATTCTTGAAAGGATCTATGAGGTGGTTGTTGATAGAATCAGAAATCCTACGGAACGGTCGTACGTCTCCAAGTTGCATCGAAAAGGGGAGGACGCAATTCTCCAAAAGATAGGTGAAGAAACCACTGAGCTTGTTCTTGCGGTGAAGAGGAACCGACCTGAAGAAATTGTGCACGAGGCTACAGACATAATCTTTTTTATTCTGGTGCTTTTCGCTCAGAAAAACTTGAGTCTGCAAGAAATTTTCAAACAGTTAGAACATCGCCACCAAGAAAAGACACGTTGAAAGATGGCGCGCACTCAATACAGATATAAGAGCCAACGGTTTATGATAAGAATTCTTCAAGTTGGGAAGTTATGTGAAGATTTGTGTGATTGGAGCTGGGGCCCAAGGTTCAGTAATGGCTAGAACTCTCGCGGAAGATCCTGAAATTGATAAAGTTGTGTTAGGAGATATAAACACGCGACTTTTGCAACGCGTGGCAAAAAAGATCGATAGCAGTAAACTCTCAACTGAACGTGTGGATGCAGGCAACTTAGATGATCTAGCGAAAGTATCGAAGGGTGCTGATGTTGCAGTAAACGCCACTCTAACTTATTATAATGCGCCCATATTTCATTCAGCGTTGAAACATGGGGCAAATTACGTGGACTTTGCTGAAGACTGGCCTCTAAAAGAGAAGTTCTTAGAAAGCCTTAGAACCAGCGAAAAATGGAAGAAAGCAGGACTAACTGCCGTCAAGTCTCAAACCATCACTCCAGGAGTCACCAATGTGCTCGCTAGATACGCTGCAGACCGCCTCGACAAAGTTGAAGAAATACACATAAGGTCAGCGTGGAGGAATCCACCAGAAGAAGAAAGAATAGTTCCCACATGGTCACCTGGATGGTCTGTTGAAATGGCGTTATTGATGTGGACTGCAGACCCAATAGTGTTTGAAAATGGAGAATACAAATCATATCCACCCTTCAGCGGAGTTGAAAACCATAAAGCATTTATCTTGACGTTACGCGTGTTATGTTTACCTCCAACTGAACTGGAGAACTAGCAGAAATGGCTAAAAGAATTCTGGTTGCTCTTGGTGGCAATGCCATTAAGCAAGCAGACGAAAAAGGAAGTCCAGAAGAGCAGTTCAAGAATTGTTCTACAACTTGCAAGCTTTTGGCGCAGATAGTGAAATCAATGGAAAAAGACTACAGGTTAATAATAACCCATGGCAATGGCCCACAAGTCGGTAACCTTATGGTACAGCAAGAAGAAGCCAAACATCTTGTGCCTGCTCAGACTATGGATATAGTTGGGGCCATGACGCAAGGACAGATTGGCTACATGCTACAGCAGACGTTAATGAACTGCCTAAAAGATGAAGGAATAAAGACCCCGGTCTTAGCAGTAGTGAACCAAGTACTGGTAAACAAGGACGATCCTGAATTCTTTGGTGATGCCGCCTCAAAACCAGTAGGCAACTTTTTCACAGAAGAAGAAGCTGTGAGAATAAAAAGAGAACACCCAGAGTACACTGTCAAGAAGGTCAAATCCCTAGAAGAAAAAGCTTGGAGAAGAACAGTTCCTTCACCATATCCAGTGGCCAACGTTGAGGGAACGGCTATCAGAAAATTAGTTGACGCTGGTTTCATAGTCATCGCTTCTGGAGGCGGAGGCATACCAATAATACTGGATGAGCGTGGACACTACAAAGGCATTGAGGCAGTAATAGACAAAGATCTGGCTGGCGAAAGGCTGGCTGAAGTCGTTAACGCAAACTTGCTTTTGATTCTAACAGATGTAGAGAAAGTGAAGCTGAACTTCGGCAAGCCTAACGAGCAAGACATAGACAAGATGACCATCACTCAAGCAAAAAAGTACTTGGAACAGGGACACTTTCTTCCAGGAAGCATGAAACCAAAGATTAAAGCATGTATACAGTTCCTCGAATCAGGTGGAGAAAAGGCGATAATCACTTCACTGGACAAAGCTGTTAAAGCACTTGAAGGAAAAACAGGCACCCTTGTCTATCGAAATTGACGCTTGGAGCAAAGATTTCTTCAGGAAATTCTTGAAATTAAAAGGAAGGAATAAATGTCCAATTTCTTTGGACGTCGAGGCGCGTGTGCGAATTGCACTTGTGTCTTTTCTCTTCCAAGCGTCATATGACTTTCGATTGTATTCAAGGATCACATGTTCCTTAAAGTGTTTTAATGTGTGTTTTTAAGCTGGATCTTGTGCGTGCATGTGGCTTCACTGGATAAGAAGTGAACGTATATGAAAACACTGATAGTAGGTACGGGAGCTCGATGCCAAAAAAGGAATAATACTTGTGAAAAGGTGGGGCGGCGCTTAGCTTAGTCACCTTACCTCGTTTTTTATAATGCACTTTTGATCTATTAGAGTTATAAATTAATAGGAGAGTTTCCTTGAGGGCAAATGAGGAGTAGATATTGGTCTACGACGAGAATAGCGACGCCTACAGCATACAAACCATCAAACTTACTAAACTATTTAGGAAAAAGAAACACAAAGGCATCTTTGGGTTCTTAAAGAGGAGGAACGAGAAAGAAAAATCTGAGACTAACGATGTCACGGTAGCGATGGACCATGTCAACTTAAAAATCCATAACGGAGAACTTTTTGGGTTGCTCGGTCCCAACGGCGCAGGAAAAACCACCTTGGTCAAGTGTCTGTCCACCATACTAATTCCAGACGAGGGCACCGCAATAATAAACGGTTTTGATATCAGAAAACAGACAACATTGGTCAGAGCTAGCCTAGGTATGGTCATCGGTGGAGAACGTACACTCTATTGGAAACTCACAGCCAGAGACAATCTAATGTACTTTGCATCTTTGTACAAGATGCCTCGAAAGAGAATAAAGGAAAGAGTTGATGAACTACTTGAAAAAATGAATCTGCTTGACCGTGCTGACGAAAGGTTAGAAGACTACAGCACCGGAATGAGACAGAAAGTCGCTATAGCACGTGCGTTGCTGCACGACCCCCCAATTCTCTTGTTAGACGAGCCAACACTTGGCTTAGATCCAACGTTTTCCCGGCAGATCCGTAGCCAAATTCGAGAACTAAGCAAAAAAGAGGGAAAAACGGTGCTCTTGGCTACGCACTATATGGAGGAAGCTGACGAATTGTGCGATCGAATAGCCATTATTAATGAAGGAAAAATCGTTGCAGCAGACACTCCAGATCGGCTGAAGGCAATGGTGAAGGAAACCGAATTGGTGGAGGTAATATGCTATAATCCGCCACAAGATGCTGAAAAATACTTGGAATCTCTTTGTCCAGACGTGGAGATCATAACTCTAGTCCGGGGAGAAGAAGCAAAAGGTATTCCATCACGAATCAAGCTTATCGGAGGAAATGCAGAAAAGCGCGTTGGCACAGTGGTTGACGCACTTCGCAAGAAGAATACACAAATAACCAGCCTAAACATCAGCGTGCCTACTCTTGAAGATGTATTCATCAAGTTGACCGGAGCGAAGCTTACGGAAGGAAGTAGAGGTGCAAGTCAATGATAATGCGTCATTCAGAAACATATTCTTTCAAGGCAAATCTTTTGATCGTTTGGAGCGAGGTTGTCAAGAACGTGAAATTTCTGATGGCATACCCAGTGATTTTTGTTTTCTGGACAATTTTTCCGTTCTTTTGGTTCATTCCTTTCATATTTCAAG
>JGI24422J19971_10001135_pt1 | contig 16012 bp, 15 predicted proteins | sample DeeMarSWOR152_54_FD_19971 | JGI IMG/M metagenome (IMG submission 19971) | reverse complement strand
ACCCAGATATGGCTGATCCACATAGTAGAGATTACAGACAAGCACGATTAATAGCATCTAACCTCCCTAAGAGAGCTTTTTAAAGGGCTGCACAGAGGCCATACTAACCATCACGAGATCGCATTGGCAGGTAACGATATGATGACTCTCTTTTCCTTCACAGCCATCTTAAGCCTTCTTGAGTCCTGTTCTCCTTTTCTTTTTCATATCTGACCAAAGATCTGCAAAGATCCGTCTCCAATGATATTCTTGATCTGACTCAGCACCTGTGGCTCAGGATTTATCTTTATTGATCGGGACCTGAATCTTCTACAGTCTGCCTCGCCGTTTATCCTAAACCACACCTCGCATTCACCCTTATTACTATTCAATACATCGAACAACTTCTCTAGACCGTCTTCAGGTATCCTCTCGCTATTAAAGGTTATAAAGATCTTTTTATAATGGTTTCGTGCCTCCCTAAAAGAAATAATGTACTCTGCCCTTATACTCTTTCTATCCTCTTCACCTGACAATCTTCCCTTAACAATCAATGGCATGTCGACCTTTAACAGGGGTGAGTACTTCTCAAAATTATCTGAAAAAATGAAGATATCTATTGCACCATCAAAATCTTCTAGATTAATGATTGCGTAATTACGGCCCTTTTTGTCCCTCTTTATCTTCTTTGAGTTGAGAAGACCCCCCACAGTAATATTATCACCATCTTTATGAGTATCAAGACCATTGAGCGATAAGAGTCCCAGCGCAGAGAATTCTTCATGATAATTCTCTAATGGATGTCTGGAAAAATAGAAGCCAAAGGCCTCTTTTTGGAACAACATGCTATCCTCACCAGATTTGCTCTGCTCTTCTTCTTTTTCATCACTCGCTTCATTCTCATCCTGGAACAGACCTGCCTGCTGTGCAGAGATATCTTTGTCTCTCTTGAATGTCTTGAGGAGCTTACTGATGTTTGGCTCAAACTCATGGAATGCTCCAGATTTGATCAATGATTCGAGAGACTTCTTGTTCAATCCTCTTGTACGAGCCTGAAAGTCAAAGAATGATTTGAATGGACCACGAGTCCGTTCGCTGAGTATTGTCTGAACGATCGGTCTGCCAAGGTTTTTTAAGGCTCCAAGACCGTAGCGTATATGAGCGTTCTCTTTCTTAAACTCATAATCGCTCCTGTTTATATCTGGAGGCAGGATCTCGATTCTCATTCTCCTCGCCTCGCGTATCAAGACCCAGAGTCTCTTAGTATCGCTAATCTCACTATTGAGCGAAGATATCATAAACTCTTGTCCAAAATGGCACTTAAGATAGGCGGTCTGGTTTGCTAGTGCAGCATATGCAGCAGCATGTGATTTGTTAAACCCATATCCTGCAAATGGTGCCATTTTATTGAAAATACGCTCTGCAGTACCAGAGGAAATCCCATTCTCCCGAGCATTTGCTATAAACTTTTCTCTATTCTCTGCCATCAATTCAGGTATCTTTTTACCCATTGCCCTTCTGAGATTATCCGCCTCAGCAAGAGAGAACCCAGCGATGCGCGAGGCGATTCTCATAACCTGTTCCTGATACACAATCATACCATAGGTCTCTCTCAGGATTGGTTCAAGCAATGTATGAAGATACTTTATCTTCTCAGGATGTTGTTTATTTTCAATCATCCGCTGCATATCGACATTACCCATTGGGCCTGGCCTATATAGTGCAATAACTGCAATCAGATCCTCAAAGGTCTCAGGTTTGAAGCTCTTGAGTATCTCCTTCATCCCCTGACTCTCGAGTTGGAACACGCCGACTGTCTCGCCTCGCTTGAGCATATCATATGTCTCTTTATCATAGATGGGGATGTCACCAACCTGCCTGTCAATCAGTCTCAGCGTATTATCAATCACGGTTAGGGTCCTCAGGCCGAGTATATCCATCTTGAGAAGACCAATGTCTTCTAAGCTGTTCTTTGCATATTGAGTGCATATTTCATTCTTGTCTGGGCTCTTATACAGTGGCACATATTCAATCAACTCCTTTGGTGTAATAACCACACCTGCTGCGTGCGTTGCAGGATGACGCGCAAGACCCTCAAGTTTTTTTGCCACGGTGATGAGCTCTTTATATCCCTCCTTGGAATCAACAAGGGCCCTCAATTCTTTCACCTCATTCAGAGCCTCATCAATACCTTTATGAAACGGTATGAGTTTGGCAAGACGATCGATCTCCCCATAGGGAATCTCCAGGACTCTCCCCACATCTCTAACCACAGCACGTGCCTGCATTGTTCCGAAGGTAATCACCTGGGTCACATTCTTCTGACCATATCGTTGCTTAATAAAATCAATGACCTCATCCCTCCGTGCATCGCCGAAATCCGCGTCAATATCTGGCAGACTCAATCGCTCAGGATTGAGGAATCGTTCAAATATAAGATTGTACTTTAAAGGATCAACGTCAGTGATGCCGAGTGAATAGAGCGCCAAACTCCCTACTGCAGAGCCTCTTCCTGGGCCAACAGGAATGCTCCGCTGACGGGCGAATTCAATGATCTCTCTGATAATCAAAAAGTATCCAGATAATCCCATCCTGCTGATAATTCCCAGTTCATAATTAAGACGTTCCTCTATTCCAGGTGTAATCCTGTCAAAACGATGCCTGACACCTTCAAAGGTGAGATACTTCAAATAGTCAAAATCGGTCTCGAAGTTCTGTGGCCGGGGAAATGTTGGGAGCTTCACATCCTTGCCTGAAGTATCAATCATGAGGTTACAGCTCTCGGCGATCAGTTTAGTGTTCGTGATCGCCTCAGGCAAATCCTCAAATAATGCTGCCATCTCTTCTGGAGAACGGAAGTAGGCATGACGCGTTTCAAAGCGGAGACGCTCTCGATCAGACAAGGCCTTTTTAGTACCAATGCACAAGAGAACATCGTGGGCCTTATAATCATCAGGGTAGAGATAATGGCAGTCATTTGTTGCCACAAGGGGCGCGTCAAACTCCTTGGCAAGATGGATCAACTCTTTATGAACCCTCTGCTCGTGCCTGATCCCGAGTCTCATGATCTCAATATAGAACTTATCGCGGCCTAGAATATCCTGGTATTCTTGAAGAGCCTTTCTCGCACCAGCCATATCACCCATACCTATTTTGTAGGGAATCTCTCCTTTGAGACAGCCTGATAGGCCAATGAGTCCTTCATGATAGCGCGACAAGATCGCCTTATCGATTCTTGGCTTATAATAGAAACCCTCAAGATATGCCAATGAAGACAGCTTTATCAGGTTTCGGTATCCGGTCTCGTTTGTACACAAAAGGGTCAGATGGAATGACGACTCTGGGATACGCATATTCTTTGACTGGTCTTTTCTTGACTTGGGTGCAATATATGTCTCAATACCGATTATTGGTTTTATGCCTCGGCGCTGTGCACTCTTGTAGAACTTGATCGCTCCGAACATATTTCCGTGGTCAGTTATTGCGAGTGCCGGCATCCTGAATTTCACCGCGAGTTCAATGAGGCGATCAATCCTCATTGCTCCATCGAGCAAGGAGTACTCTGTGTGATTATGGAGATGAATAAATGACATATCCTTCAGCAGCTGGTATAAGGGGCTAACCCCTAATTTTTCTCCTCTCTATTAGACTTAAACCTCATCCCTGCTTATCTACTATCTAATGGCAGATGGAGCGGATTTGCACAGTATAATTCCTTACAACGCGGGCAGAGGATATAATCGAATTCCTTGTACACCTCCTCTTCAATGAGATCCTCAGGATAGGATTTTATCATCTCAAATTCCTTGTTTAGATCCATCTTCTCGGCCTTAATATTAATTACCCCATCAAAATCAGCGAATACCTTGATTGTCAGGCGATAAAAGAGATCACCAGGTTGTATTATCTTATGGCACCTGCTGCAGGTTTGAGAAGACATAGTTATATCTGCAGAAGGTACACTATCACTATGTTCGCAGGACGCGCAGCGTCGTAGCACTCGCTACAAGAATTAATAGGCGTTTCCTGCGAGGTCCAAACATGGACCGATCCTGCGAATCCCGTTGAAGTCGGGATGGTACTGCGGTTCATGCGGTTCGTCATTTATGCCAACGCTTTAAGCACATGTTTACATACTTCTTTTAATGTCTCAAACAAACCAATCCCCTGGGTTGCGACAGCCTCAAAATAGGCATATCTACCTTGAGGATTCAAGATCTTTTGTAACTCCTCTACTGAAGTTATGTTCGGTAGATCACGCTTATTGTATTGGAAGACAAGAGGTATTTTTTCTAGGGAAAGACTGTATGTCCTCAGATTATCCTGCAAATTCTCAAATGATTCAATATTCTCATCAAAACGCTCAATCTGTGAATCCGCAACAAAGATAATCCCGTCAACTCCTTTGAGTATCAATTTTCTTGAGGCATTATAAAAGACCTGCCCAGGAACCGTATAAAGATGAAATCGCGTTTTAAATCCCCTGATCGTGCCAAGATCAATGGGTAAAAAATCGAAGAAGAGTGTTCGGTCAAGTTCGGTGGCAAGACTTATCAATTTACCTTTGATAGCAGGATTCAACTTGCCATAGATGTATTTCAGATTTGTTGTCTTGCCGCCCAAACCTGGACCATAATAAACAATCTTGGCATTGATCTCTCGAGATGCGTAGTTAATTAGGGCCATGGCATTGATTAGGTCTTAAATCCTCTGCTAGCATAATTCACAATGGTTTAACAGGATAGTATTGAATCATGAACTCTTTTGGTTGAACACTCTGTGGTGGCTGNAGTGCACATCTGAGTTGTGCATTCTAAGTTCCAAAAAGCTTATCGAGTTCTTCTTCGGCAGCCTTTCTGAAGTCTGAATCGATCTCTTTCGCAGGCCCAGCCTCTGTTTCGATCTTTCTAAAGATATCCTCAAATATCCTCTCAAGCTCCACCGCAGTATTCTTTGTCTTGACCCGCACGAGACCGAGGGTTGTCCGTTGGTCAAATATTACTGCAACAATGACTCGATTCGCAACAATACACACATAAATATTTTCTTTTTCACCCTGGTGATAGAGGGTCGAAAACTCTTTCTCTCCTATGAGTGATGCAAGCTGGCCAGTTGCGGCAAAGTCCGCTGCTGAAAGTGTTGCAAAGGACGACGTATCGAGACGTGTAGTATCACCCGATGACGTGATGAGTTGCCCTGCCTTGTCAATCAGAAGAATGGTCCGCGCATTTGTTCCTTGCAGGAGTCGATTTAATGCCTCATTGATTGCCCAGAAATCGTCTTCAAATATACTGATTCCCTCTTGCATCAGACCATTATAAAGACTATTCCAGAAAAGTCAAGATGAAAGTTTTTGCAAGTGATATCGCAGTCTACGCTCTATTATTTTTTTTACTTACTGTCAGCTTGGTCAACTCCGATGAATAGTGAAATTACTACATCCAACTGCTTTTACGATATTATCAGCAAAGTTAAAGAAACACTGGCAGTGATTAGAACATTATTACAATGGAAAAAGAATCTGCTTGTCAATACTCAGAGGAATGAAAATAAGGACTATTCTCTTAATTTCATACGTATTTGAACTGCTCTCAATATTCCTCAACCTCATATTCAGCACCAGGGCGAAACCAAAATATTCCAAAGAATTACAATACCTCCATCAAAACAATATTCAGTAGCACCGAATAGTTTGAAGATTTTGCTATTCTGGTGAAACAAGAGATAGCAATGTAACAAACACTGATCGCCTCTTTTCCAATTAGTCTCAATGTTTCACAACATTAGTAAGCCGAATTCCTATGTCAACAAACGCCCAAGCAGTTGACATTTCAGTAAATTGGGTTATAATACCATATGATACCTGAGGGTGATGGATTACTGACTAGGTGTCCTTTGTCTCCCAGAGAATTCACAAATCTCTATGTTCCGATTTTCTTACACCTGCGAGCAAATGAACAATACTGATTGCCCGTTTGTCTCCATAATCATTCCCGTTAAAAATGAGGAAAGATATATTGAAACATGTTTGAAGCAGCTGACAACACAGTCATATCCAGAAAATAGGTTCGAGATTCTTGTCATTGATGGTATGAGTAGCGATCATACAAGGAACATAGTAAAGAATTTTCCATCAGGGAATATCCCTATCCATCTCCTCGAAAACCATCGCGGTCAGAGAGCACCAGCTTTGAATATTGGTATCAAAGAAGCGTATGGTGACGTGATCATTAGAATCGATGCAAGAACCGTCGTTGGTCCTGAGTACATCAGAGACTGTGTGAATACGCTCGTTATCACTGATGCTGATAACGTTGGTGGTATCCAAAAACCAATCGCTAAAGATCTAAAACAACAAGCCATAGGACTATCACTGTCGCATCCATTCGGTGTTGGCGATGCACAATTCAGGTTGGGCAAGAAAAGTGGTTTCGTTGACACTGTTTATCTTGGTTGTTTCAGAAAAGAAGTATTCCAGAAAGTCGGTTTCTTTGACGAAAAGGCAGAAATCATTAGTGAAGATGCCGACATGAATTATCGCATAAGAAAGGCTGGTGGAAGAATCTACTTGAATAAAGATATTGTGGCATATTACTACCCCCGAGAAACACTTAAGGATTTCTGGAAACTCTACTTCCGTTATGGAAGTGCACGAGCAGGGAATTTCATCAAGCACAGAATGCTCGCCTGGCGACAAATTGTGCCTCCTGTTTTTTTCGGAATACTGGTTGTCCTCACGGTATTCTCCCTTGTTAATCTCTTGCTCTTCAAGATCCTCATAGCAGCCGCAGCATTATATATTGCCGTCGATATTATCGCTTCGCTATTGTTAGCGATAAGTGAAAAAAAAATCAAGCTCTTCCCTCTCTTACTCATTACATTCCCGACCATGCACTTTGCCTGGGGATTAGGATTCTGGAAAAGAATCTTGTATAAGGGCGCGTCTGGTAAATACTGGGATGGTTGATGTGAAGGTGCTGATAACAGGAATCGCGGGATTCATCGGCAGCAATCTAGCTGAGAGATTACTCAATGAAGGCCATGAAGTCGTTGGTATCGATAATCTCTCATATGGAGTGCGTGAACAAATCCCATCGAATTCACAATTTCATTTACTTGATATTCGTGATGTGGCAATTTACCCATTGTTCAAAGCTATCGATGTTGTTTTTCATCTTGCTGCAAAGAACTGCATAGTTGATTGTCAACTGGATCCTGTAGAAACAGCAGACATAAATATCACCGGGCAACTTCACGTTTTCGAAGCGGCCAAGCAGGCAGGTGTCACCAAAGTCATTTACGCCGAATCGTCAGCAATATACGAAGGGGCAACAATCTTCCCAACCCCTCAATCTGAGGAAAAGCCTGAAAGCTTCTATGCTTCAAGCAAAATGTGTGGACATCTGTTCGCTCAATGCTACAGAAGGTACCACAAATTGAATCTCACAGGGCTTAGGTATTTTAACGTCTATGGACCAAGGCAGGACTATCGTCGAACGATTCCACCAGTCATGAGCGCCTTCATAATCAGTTTACTCAAGGACGAACAACCGGTTATCTATGGTAATGGAACCAAACAACGAGACTTCATCTACATAGATGATGTCAATGATTTCCACATCATGTGCATGCAGGCCTCGCAGACTAACGGAAAAGTATTCAACCTCGGCAGTGGTACAAGCTACTCAATATCGAAAATTTACGATATGATCTGCGATCTACTGAACATTCACAAACCAGCGATATACAAATCCGACCTGCCAGGAGAAGCGCAGAGAACGTGTGCTGATATTTCAGAAGCATTGAAAATCGGCTGGAAGCCCAAAATCGACATTCACACGGGCCTCCAGAGAATGATAGAATGGATTAGGGGCAATGTTATCTAGTGTGAAGGCAGTAGTCCTCGCCGCAGGTAAAGGAGAACGTCTACGCGGCTTCGTGGATGATATTCCAAAACCCATGATCCGTCTCCGTGGTAAGCCCATTCTTGAACACAATATAGAATGGCTTCGCGCCCACGGGATCACTGATATCTATGTGAATCTGCATCATTTGCCCAATGTAATCAAAGATCACTTTGGTGATGGAAAACGCCAAAAGATACACATCACGTACGCTTTTGAAAAAGAACTCCTTGGAACTGCCGGAGCCGTGCGTGCTATCGCAGATACATTTTGGAATAGCAATTCTGTTAACACGTTCCTCGTCGTACACGGCGACAGCGTGTTCAAGTGTGATCTTTTTCATATTATGAGATTCCATGAATCGAAACAGGGTATCGGCACCGTGTGCCTCTACGTGAAAGACGATGTTCATCAAAGCGGCATTGCTGTCTTGAACGACGAAAACAAAATCGTTCGCTTCATCGAGAAACCACGGCGTAATGAAATAGTAAGTAACCTTGCGAACGCAGGTGTCTACGTACTAAGCCGAGCACTGCTTCGTTATATCCCCAAGAATCAGTTTTCAGACTTCGGCCGAGATATCTTCCCTAAAATCATCAACAGCAATGAACGACTCTATGGAATAATCCTGGGTGAAACGCATATTGCTGTCGATACACCAGAGCTTTTGAAGAGCATAATGGAGTAAGGAGCACTACATGATTATAACAAGGACTCCCTTTCGCATTACTCTCGGTGGTGGCGGAACCGATATTCCGTCATTTTATTCACAGCATGGTGGATTTATCTTCGCAGCTGGTCTTGACAAATACATGTTTATCAATCTCAACCAACCGATTGTTGATGAGTTGGTGCGCGTTAAGTACTCAAAATCAGAGACGGTCATACACAGAGATGAGCTGAAGCATGAAATAGCGCGGGAAGCAATGCGCATGATGGGTATCGAACGAGCGCTTGAGATTGTATCATTGGCCGACGTCCCTGCAGGAACAGGACTTGGTTCTTCATCATGCTACACAGTTGGTCTACTCAATGCTTTGCACATTTTGAAAAGAGAATATCTTACGCTGCAGGATTTGGCAGAGGAAGCTTTCCATCTTGAGGTTGATGTCCTCAAGAAACCGATCGGTAAACAAGATCAGTACCTCGCCGCATTTGGTGGATTGACTGTTCTCGAAATCAGCAAAGAGGGTTCTGTCAAAGTACGTCCTGCGAGGGTAACGGAATCGGTCATCGACGAATTGAATAGAAATCTCCTTATGTTCTACACAAAGACCTCAAGAAGTGCCGATACCATCCTTGGTGAACAAGACATTGCTCTCAAAGAACACAAGACGAATGTGCTGGAAAGTATGTGCCAAATCAAGGAGATTGGCTACAAGGTGCTTGAGGCGGTTGAAAGCGGCAACATCACTGATGTCGGGCTGCTCTTTGACAAACACTGGAGCTACAAGAAGCGGATGTCTAAGAAGATCAGCGACCAGCATTTTGATAGAATCTATGAAATCGCCAAGGAGAACGGTGCACTGGGAGGGAAAATATCTGGTGCTGGTGGTGGTGGATTCTTTCTCTTCTACGTAGAGAAAAACCATGGAGGATTTAGAAATATATTGAGGAAATTAGGATTGAAAGAAATGCGGTATCACTTTGATTTTGAAGGGACAAAGGCAATCGTCAATTTCATGAATAGGCGAAAGTAAACCGAATATGAAACTCGCTGACAAAGTCGTGATTGTAACGGGTGGGAGTCGTGGTATAGGAAAGGAGATTGTGCAAACCTTTTTGCATGAGGGTGCACGTGTCGTCATCGCGGCAAGAAACAAGAAAGCCATTAACGATGTGCTCAAAACAGCAGATCAGAACAAGGTGATCGGTATACCAACGGACGTCTCAAAGAGTGCACAAATAAACCACCTCGTCCAAGAAACGCTCAAAACCTACGGCACAATTGACATACTTGTTAACTCAGCTGGCATTCAGCAACCCATTGGACCACTCATCGATAATGATCCCCAAGAATGGATAGAGAATATCTCAACCAATCTCATAGGTACTATGCTCTGTTGTAAAAGTATTCTCCCAGTAATGATTGAGAAAAGAAAAGGTAAAATCGTCAATTTTTCTGGCGGAGGCGCAGCTTCGCCACGACCATACTTTAGTGCTTACGCCTCAGCCAAAGCAGCTGTTGTCAGATTTACTGAAACAGTGGCGTTCGAGGTTAAGCGCTACAACATCGATATCAATGCTATCGCACCAGGCGCTGTAAACACGCGGATGCTCCAAGAAATTATCGAAGCCGGTAAAGAGAAAGCTGGTGAAAAAGAATTCGCTGATGCTATGAAACGTTTGAAGGACGGAGGAACTCCACCTGCGCGTGCAGCAGAACTCGCTGTCTGGTTGAGTTCACCCCAATCGGACGGGTTTACAGGAAAAATAGTCAGCGCAGTGTGGGATCCCTGGCAATCATTTCGTGCTCACATAGAGGAGTTCGCAAAACCGAATCTTTATACTCTGCGTCGTATTGATAACAAATATTTTTTTGAGAAGGGCAAATGACTTACAAAGTAGCTATTATTGGTGCTGGAGCAATCGGAAGCAAGAGAGCCAAGGCAGTTGCGAATAACAGCCGAAGCAAATTGGTCCTTGTCTCGGATATCGATAACGAAAGAGCGAAACTGTTAGCACAAAAATATGACTGTAAAGCAGTCACACATTGGAAGAACGAAGTCACACGCGACAGGATCGACGTCGCCATTGTAGCAACACCAAATAAGTATTTACTCCCCATCTGCACATATGCACTTGAGCAGTCTATTCACGTTCTCTGCGAAAAACCTCTGGGAAGAAATGCTCGCGAAGCACGCGAACTCGTTGACAAGGCTCAACAAAGTAAGGCTGTCCTTAAAACGGGATTCAATCATCGACACCACCCAGCGATATGGAAGGCAAAGCAACTTGCGGATGCCAAAGCGATTGGTACCATCATGTGCATGCGATGTCGATATGGGCATGGAGGCAGATTTGGCTATGAAAAAGAATGGCGCGCAAAAAAAGATGTCTGTGGAGGAGGTGAACTACTGGATCAGGGTGTTCATGTCGTTGATCTGTTCCGCTGGTTCACCGGCGAATTCAGTGATGCATTTGGCTATACACAAACCTATTTTTGGAACATGGATGTAGAAGACAATGCATTTGCACTTTTCAGAACCAAGGACGGAATAGTAGCATCAATGCACACAAGTTGGACGCAGTGGAAAAATCTCTTTTCATTTGAAATTTTCGGAAAGAATGGCGTACTCGCTATTGAGGGACTTGGCGGCAGTTATGGCCTTGAAACACTGGTATGGGCGAAGCGAAAACCAGAATTTGGCGTACCTCTGGTTCAGAAATTCGAATTCCCAGGTGAAGATATGTCTTGGCAAGAGGAGTGGGCAGAATTTGTGTCCGCAATCGAGAACAGGCGTGAACCATTGGGCAATAGTTGGGATGGATATCGTGCGAACAGAATGATCGATGCCGTCTATGAATCTTCTGCAACGGGCAAAATTGTTCCAATAAAGGAATAGAATGTCTCAAAAAAGAAAAGCAGTATTCTTTGACCGAGATGGAGTAATTAACAAAGTCACTATCCAGAACGGAATTCCGTCATCCCCACGAGAATACCGTAATTTTGAACTCGTCGAAGGAATTGCCGATGTCCTTAAGCAATTGAAGGCTCGAAACTATGTATTAATCATTGTTACAAATCAACCTGATATCGCCCGCGGTCTATTGCCTATGGCTGAGTGTATGAAAATGCACACATTCATCAGAAAAACCCTTTCCGTTGATGATATTGTTCTTTGTCCGCACGACGACGAAGATGAATGTTCTTGCAGAAAGCCGAAATCAGGCATGCTGGTCAGTACTGCTGCGAGGTGGTCAATTGACCTCACACAATCGTTTATCATCGGCGATACGTGGAGAGATGCCGCAGCAGGAAGAGCAGCAGGATGCTCAGTAATTATCGTAGATAAACCGTACAACAAAAATGTTGACTCCGACTACAGAATATATAATATTAGGTCTGCCCTCGATATAATCGTCGGCGGATAACAGATATTATGGACACATATATTGAGCGCTATATAGCAGAGACACAGGAAATTGCTGCCAAGCTTGATAGACACGCAATCAGCAAAATGATTAAAATATTAACAAAGCTTCGGGAAAAAGGTGGCAGGGTATTCTTCATCGGCATGGGTGGCGGTGCTGCCAATGCCTCTCACGCCGTGAATGACTTCAGAAAAATCGCAGGCATTGAAGCATACACTCCAGTGGATAATGTTTCAGAGCTTACCGCACGAAGTAATGATGACGGGATGAATACAATCTTTGCCACTTGGCTCAAGGGCAGCAGACTCAATAACGATGACGCAGTTTTTGTGTTTTCTGTTGGTGGCGGCAATCAAGAGAAGAACATAAGCATAAATATCGTAGAAGCTCTGAAATACGCTAAGAGTGTAGGCGCAAGGATCCTCGGTATTGTTGGACGCGACGGCGGTTACACTGCGCGTACAGCAGATGCATGTGTCACCATACCTACGGTAAGCACGGATACCGTGACACCACATACCGAATCTTTTCAAGCAGTCGTCTGGCATCTCATCATATCTCATCCAAGTCTACGAGCTTCAGAAATGAAATGGGAATCGATCAATTAAGGAGGGAACTGATAATGGGGATTTTCCTCGATTCAGGTAGTTTACAAGAAGTTGCTAAATATATGGAAATGGGCATCATAAGGGGTGTTACTACAAATCCTACAATACTACTCAAGGATGGCGTGACAGGTGGTCTTCAGGCAATCAAGAGAAGATTGATTGAAATTGCAGAGATGGTACATCCGTATCCGCTTTCAGTTGAGGTCACCACCAACGACAAAAAGGAAATGACAAAACAGGCTCGTGATTTTGCCACATGGGCAGATAACATTGTTGTGAAAATTCCAGTCCATGGTCCGCATGGTGAACTCGACAACCTCGAAGTAGTGCACCTTCTAGAGAGCAGACATAAAGTCCATATCAATGTAACAGCCATGATGAACGCGCAGCAGTGCTTTCTTGCAGCAATGGCAGACGCTTCTTATGTCTCAATATTTGGTGGTAGAGTAAATGACATGGGCTATAACTGCATCGGAGAAATTTCGAAAGCCCGTCGTCTTATCGATGCGTTCCACCTAAAAGCAAAAATAATCATTGGCTCATCAAGGGAAGTCCTCAATATTGTTGAATGGTTTGATGCAGGCGCGCACATTGTAACCGTTGTTCCGAAAATACTACAAAAAATGATTCTACATCCCTACACAAAAGAAACTGTCCAACAATTCTTGGAGGATGCAAAAAAAGCGGATTCATTATTCAAAAAGTAATTTGCGCTGTCACGCTAACCGGGCCATAGTTGCTTAATCTAAACCAAGCTTACATATACATTGTATAGTTTCTCTTCCATCTTTGACCAGTTGTAATACCTCCTGCCGGCATTCAATGCGTTCCGCTGGAATTCTCTCAGCAAACTCGCATCAAGTAATGCCTCAATTGCTGAACGCAATACGCTTACCGAATTGTCTGGGACAACCAAGCCACATCTGTGATTCTTGACGACCGTGCCCAGCTCACCNTTGTCGGAAGCAATCACAGCCCTGCCAGCGATTAACGCAAAGCCTAAGCTATTGGGTGCGTTATATTTCGCCATAGCTGAACGATAATCCATCACATAATAAATGATATCAGAAGCTGCCGTATAGTGCGGTACCGCGTATTGAGGTATTGCACCAATATACGTTGCATTCTTAACACTTAGCAACATTCGTTCAATCGCCCCTCTTTGAGTCCCATCTCCACAAATAAGAAATCTGACCTTAGGAAAAGCCTCCACAGCTTTTATCATAGGAATTATAGACCTCGACTTATCCAAAGTGCCAATGTATGTTATCAACAGCTTATACCCGCCTCTGTAATTATCTCTTATAGACCCGACTAGTTTCCCGTCCGTTTGAAAAGTATTTTGCCAATTCCCAATCACCGTTATCGGTTTCTTTATGTTTTTACTCAGCTCAGCACCATACGTTGAACTTGCAATGATAATTAAGTCGACAAAATGAAGCATTGTTTTTTCGAGTTTCTCAACCAAGAAGGAAATCGCACATGACGAACTGAGTCGAATCATTTTAGAGTAGTTCTCATGAGAATCATAAACGAGTCTTTTGTCGTACAGCAATTTGAAAAACACCCCTGTCATCAAGGTATCAAAATCATGACAATGTATGATTGAGAATTTGCATTTCTTGATTATTCTTATAGAATGGACCAAAAAAAGAAATATCTTGTTAAACTTAAAAATACCAGTACCATATGGCGCATTAATCCCTATTCTTTTCACGTTAATACCGTCAATTATCTCCTCTGCGTAGTATTGTCCTTCACGGTCCCATGCAATAATTGTCACGTCATATCCGGCTTTTACCAAACTTTTGGCCTCCTTGTATACACGTAAGTCAGGTTTAAACGGGTTGGCCAGCACCATGGCAATGCTTTTGCTGCTATTATCTTTCATCAGCCAATACCTTCCTGTAAACGCCAATCATTTTCTCTACACAATATCGCCATTCATAGTTTCTTTTCACAAATTCTCGGCCACGCCTACCCATTTTCCTTCTCAACGACGAATTTCTTATAAGCATCAGACATGCATCAGCAATAGCGCGTGGATTCCCAGCCGGAATAAGCAAACCAGTTTCGCCGTTTACAACAGCTTCGCGTATCCCTCCCAGATCAGATGCCACCACGGGAATTTCCATGGACGATGCCTCAACCGCTGCAACACCAAAAACATCGCTTTCATAAAGCGAAGGCATAACGAATATATCGGTTTCATTGAGAACCTGCACAACCTGGTCATGAGGTATTGCGCCGAAGAATCTTACATGCGATGTTACTTTTAGACTCATGGCCAAATTTACCAAATATTCCTCCTGAGGCCCGCTGCCAACGATATTAAACACAACAGCTTTACATTGCTGTAATATCAAAGGTATCGCTTCAATCAGGTATCGGGGACCGTATTTTTCATACAAATGCTTAATGAAACTGATTGTGATGTATCTCTTTTTTCCTCGCCTTTTTCTCTTGAAAATCGCGGTTTCCACACCAAATGGGATCACAACAGGACTGTGGCTTGTGTACCGCTGCACATGCTGTGCAAGGAAGTGTGTTGTGGCGGTGATTTCTTTTGCCCACCTCAAGAGTCTCTTTTTGTATAGAANCACTGCCCATGGTTCCTGACCACAATCGTATACAATATCATTACCCCACGGCGACACGACCAGATTCCGCATTCCCCAGAAACCAAATGCCAGAGGCGTATTCATTAAATAGTGAACATGAACGAGGTGGGGTTTGATTTTCTTGAGCGCACGCCGCAGCAAAAAGAACATTTTAATACCCCTCAATAACCTGATGGTTTTCCTGCATCTTTGACTAGTGCGCATCTCAGGACAGGATATGTCATAAATCTCTACAGAATTTAATGTAGCTTTTCTGTAGGAAATAACTGATATTTTACAGCCAATATCCCTCAGGGCAGTAGCCCATCTTACAAGATGCACAGAAGAGAGATCTCCAAAGAGGCAGATCTTTTTTTCAGTAATATCCCTATCAAATGTGTCGAAATTTTGCTCCATTGGCACATAGTATATGTGTTGTGTTAAGCAAGTCAAGGTACATATGCCTGAAAAAGTTCTTAATCAATTCTCGTTGTTTGTCTATAACTCCAATTTTGTTGGTATGCCAACACGTTGTTACCAGGGGAGGTTAGATATTTCGGTTATGAGGCTTTTGACAAAGGCCGGCTTGCGTTATCCGTTCAACACGGATAGTATTAAAAAAGGAGCAAACCGGCTATGGATATCTCTTACAAGGAATTATGAATAATGCAACCTTAGAAAGCAAGAGCGAAAATGATTGAGTTTTTTCAACAAAAGAGCAATATTTCTGAGGTTGCACGGGTATTTCATACTTCGCGTAATAAAGTACGGAAGCGGGTAAAAAAGTTTTCCCGCGACAGGATTGTGGGTTTACAGAATCGTTCAC
>JGI24422J19971_10001132_pt1 | contig 16028 bp, 19 predicted proteins | sample DeeMarSWOR152_54_FD_19971 | JGI IMG/M metagenome (IMG submission 19971) | reverse complement strand
AGACAGACAGACAGACACACACGCACTATTCAATCTGGTCTAAGTCCAAATCAATCCCTAAAGGCTCTTCCAGTTCCGGATACGGATCCATATTATAAATTTTTGACATACCCATCCCCAACCAACTAGGCTGAAGCGGCGAACGCACTCCAGTCATAAAGAGTGTAACTTTCAAAGCACCAGCTAAATCTGGGTTAACCCTTGCTCCCCAAGCCACTGTTGCGTTCTTGCTCATCATCTCTGTGACGATTTCTCCCACCCTGTTGGCTTCTTCAATGGTCATCGCGTTGTCGCCTGAAACATGAATTAACGCTCCCGTCGCGCCCTCACAATCTATGTTAAATAGTGGGCTCCTTAAGGCATTTCGAACTGCTTCCTCTGCTCTATTTGGAGCATCGGACTCTCCAATTCCGACTATTGCGACTCCACCCTTCTTAACCACAGTCTTGAAATCAGCGAAATCTAAGTTGATTAGACTCGGCTCTGAAATGGTTTCTACGATTCCTTTTATCATGTTTGCCAGAACTTGATCTGCTATTTTGAAAGCTTCGTTTAAGGGAAGATGAGGCACTAAGCCCATGAGTTTATCATTGTCAATTACAACGACGGTGTCACATTTTCTCTGCATCTCTCTTAATCCTTCAGTGGCGCATTGGATTCGTCCCTTCTCAATTCTGAAAGGCATGGTAACAACTCCTACGACAGTTGCTCCTCTGCGACGAGCAATCTCAGCAATAACAGGAGCCGCTCCTGTTCCAGTACCACCACCTAAACCAACTGCAATAAACACTACGTCAACGTTGTTGAATAAATTCCCCACACACTTTTTTGACTCCTCAATAGCGGCTTTGCCAATTTTTGGATCTCCTCCTGCGCCGACACCATGGGTGGTCTTCTTGCCAATTAGAATTTTTTTTGTGGCATTTGTTGCGTTTAGATGTTGCTTATCAGTGTTGATGGCTATACACTCTGTGTCTGTGAGGTCCATTTCCATCAATCGAGTGACAGTGTTGTTTCCAGCGCCACCAACACCAACTACTAAAATATGGCACTGATTAGGTTCAACTGGTTTTACCAATGTTCTTTCTCCCCCATGCCTCTACTGTGAGAAGATCTCGAACAGCAACACGGATGGCTTCAGCTCTATTTGGATAGTATTTCTCACTTACCAAACGATCCAAGGCCTTGATGTAAGGCTCGGGAAGATGCAAAGTGATCAGTTTCATCTACTCCCTCCTAAAATTCTCTGGTGGAACTGAATTTGTCTTCAAAGATATATTGTTATATATTAATATTAAAATATGATATAAACATGCTCACTATTACTCCTTATAAAGCTTACTAACCCCCTCTCAAGCCATTACAATTTCATGTAAAGAATGGTCTTTCGGAATCCTTATGTTTCTCTTATATGATTAAAACTGTGATGTTCTTATGAAGGAGGTATGACTAGTTTTATAGTTGTGTTATTGATGGTGATTTGATCTGATGGCAGTGCGTTCTAGGCGTTTCTACCTTAAGAGTTTTGGTTGTCCAACTAATCTAGCTGATGGAGAATTTATGGCTGGTTGTCTTTCAAAGGTTGGTTATGAGATCGTTGAAAATACAGAGGCTGCGGATGTTATAATTTACAATACATGTGCGGTCAAAACACCCACTGAAAATAGGATGATGGATATTTTGAGAAGGGTTCCGAGAAATAAGAAACTAATAGTCGCAGGTTGTCTTCCTCTAATAAACTTTGAGAGACTAAAAAAAGAGGTTGAATTCGATGGAGTGATAGGCCCATCTTCTGGAGATAGAATAATCGAGATTGTCCGTAAAGTAGATCGCGGAGAGAAAGTTATCATTTTGGAAGGCAATTCCAAGCCCAGTCTAGAACTTCCGAAAGTATGTATAAACAAGGTCATAAGCATTGTACCAATTAGTTACGGTTGTTTAGGAGCTTGCTCTTATTGTTGTGTACGGCTCGCCCGGGGACGTTTAAGAAGCTATACGATTCGTGAAATAGTTGAGAGAGTAAAATGTGATCTAGATTCTGGTGTTAAAGAGATTTGGCTTACTTCTCAAGATACTGCTTGCTATGGAAAGGATATTGGAACCAATTTGGCGTGTTTGGTTGAGGAAGTATGCAAGGTCAAGGGAGATTTTTTTGTTCGTGTTGGGATGATGAACCCTAACTATGCACTTGGCATGGTTGAGGATTTGATTCGTGTCTTTAGAGATGATAAGGTTTTCAAGTTTATCCATCTGCCAGTTCAGAGTGGAGACGATGAAGTCTTGCAGTTGATGAATCGTTTTTATTCTGTGGAAGACTTTGAAGAGATCGTTTATCAGTTTAGAAGAGAGATTCCAGAAGTTACGTTAGCTACTGATGTTATTTGTGGTTTTCCAAGAGAAGATGACGATGCCTTCGATCGAACACTGAAACTCATTGAGAGTGTCAAGCCAGACATAGTCAACATTTCAAAGTTCTTTCCGCGACCAGGAACTGTGGCAGAAAAGATGGGATCAAAGGTTTCTCCTCATGATGTGAAGAGGAGAAGCAGAAAGGTGGCTGATTTGTGTAGGAGGGTTTCTTTTGAGAAGAATAAGAGTTGGGTAAACTGGAGTGGGCGGGTTCTTATTGACGAGGAAGGGAAACGTCCTGCTTCTTGGATTGGGAGAAACTTTGCTTACAAGCCAATAGTGGTGAAGGGTTGTGGGTCTTTGGTTGGTGAGTTTGTGGGTGTTTGTGTGGTGGAGGTTTTTCCGACTTATTTGGGGGGTGTGGTTGAATGAGTGTGTGTGCGTGTGTGAGACCTTCTCTATAGAGAGGGGCGAGACAGAGACACGGGTATACCTAGGTCTAGAGAGGGATGCATTTTTCTGTTTCCTCTCACGGAATCTCCAGCACACACCAAAGAGCAGCAGAGAACTAAGTCCATTCTGTGAAAGAACGAGGTTCTAAGAACCAATAATTGTCTTTTCTTACATAAGTCCAACATTGCGGTAAATATTCATGCTCCCTATCATATTGGTCAATTATTGTGATTCTCACCTCTATTTTGAGGTCTTTATTGCGGTCTACACATTGCTTTGGAACATTGAAGTGCCCGAAAATTATGGTACGAGGATTAACATTCCATAACGCTTTACCTGAATAATATCCATGTCTATCTTTGACCCAAGCCAAGAATTCTCCATCAAGAATGAGTTTTGCCTCAACTTTGACCTTGACAGGAAATGAATCGCCAAAATGACTTAGGGTGAAACCAACATCTGGAAATTTGCGATTGAGTCTAGGAATATTCCGTATTACTTGAGTTATCTCAAACTGGGGTGGAACTAGGTGTTGAGTGAATTTCTCATAGATTTGATCTCTTCGGGCTTTAATTTCCTTTACCTTATATTTAGTGCCTACTGAGTGTTTCGGATTATAACTCCCAATTTTCTCGTGACAGTCTAGACAGAGTGGGATAGCATTATCGATGTCCGACAGATTCTCTCCTTCTTGTTCAATATGATGAATTATGATATTTGTCGCACAGGGTTTTTCACATAAGCAACAATGGCGGTAGCACCACAGGAGAATCTTGATCTTGTCAGCTTCTTCAAAATCTTCTGGCATTAGGTATTCCTCATCAAATAGAAGACAATTATGTACATATTTATATAATTGATCTAATTAACCGTTCAATTGGAGTTAAGAAAATCCCATGTGATGCCGGAGTTTGGGAGATATCTCTAGTTCTGCTATGTGTGCTTATTTGCACTGTTTTTTTGACAGCAAATTAGGTTTTTCCGAAAAAATACGGCGAAAACTAGCGTATCTCCTCTAACAGCTAAAAAGATGTGCTAAAAGGAGTCAAATAGTTTATTTGCGCTTCTTTCTCTTTGTTATTGGGGCAGAGCCAGCTTGGCAGTTGCCACTCCAGATTGTGCTCGTAACAGTGTGAACCTCTTGAATTCAGATATTGTCTTGATAAAGAAAAGGCTTATCCTCCGCCTACGGGTGGTATAATTGCAACTTTGTCTCCTTCCTTTAATCTTGTTCTGAACCCTTCTAAGGTTGTTATGCTTTTTCCGTTGACTAGGAATTGGAGATAACCTCTGGGCTTTCCGCTTGTGTTGTATACATAATCTGTGAATTGGCGACCGTACTTCTGAGAAAAATAATCTAACAACTCATCTATAATAATAGAACCCGAAAACTCCAATTCTTCTTCTCTCTTACCGGTAATCTCTCGTAAAACAGTGAAAAATTTCACAGTAATCTTCATTCGGTGTTTTCCTCTTTGTTCACATTTTGGTTGATTGCTTGTTCCATTGCGTGACCGTGACAATAGACTAATGTCTTCTTAACTCCCTTCACATTTTTAGCCGCATTCTTAATGTCTAACGCAAGTTTGAATGCAATTGGACAAAACGGACTACTGGGTATAAAATCAATCTTCACCACTCCAGATTTTTGCTCTTTCACATCTGTTATCATTTTCATTTGACCAAATGTCAAACCAGTCTCTGGGTCTATAATCTTCTCCACTTCTTCTCTTACCTCTTCTTCTAATTCTGACACTTATTACAGTCCTCTTGCAGATGTCCCACAATTCATCTACATTTTTAACTAAATCTATGTGCTATGTAAATGCTTTCTCAAATTCATAGACCCACACCAACTCATCAGGGTCCCATCTGCCATTAATCTCAACCCATGCCCGTTTGAAATCATCAAGCGTTTCATAGCCTTCCTTTCTAATATCTTCAGGAGTTATGTCACCTACCCTCTGCCGAAATTTACGAGTTATCTTAATAAGATGTTTTGATTTGTCAAAATATCGACTACGAAGGCCATAAACCCTGCCTACCTTCAACGTCCGCTTATGTGTCCGACGAGTCATCGTTTTCTCGCCACGAACAATCTTTTTGATGTGCTTTTCTTTGAAGAGCATAATTAGTCCTCATAGTAGTTTTTCTGAGGAGCACACGCATTTTAAGGGCAAAATACGCATTGCTCCTTTCTTTTCTGTTCAGCAATCCATGCTTCGATTCCAATCTCTTTCATTCTCTTCGAGTTTTCAATAGTCTTCTTGTGATGGGATATGCCGTCTGAACTGAATTCTTTCACGCTTGTGCATGGAAAATCTTCACATTGGAAACAGTATTGAAATCCTCTGTTTTTAGCGCAGAGCATCATTTTGCAATCGGAGCTCCAGTGGGTGCCAAGTGGGCCTCTGCATCCCTCACACCTAACCTGTTCTGGCTTAATCGTCTCATTGCGTTCCTTCTTAAACCACTGTATTATCTCATCTCGCAACTTTTCATTGCCATGAGAGGCTGAGTATATGTCACATTTTGCACAGTTCAGACCACAAACTGCAATAGACCATTTTTCCAAGTTTTCAGCTCTCATATGTCCACCTTACGTGTCTTTTTTACGTGCATTTTCCAACTTAAAGCCATAGTCTTTGGGTGAGAGGCCTTAGCTTCATCTAGACGGTTCACTGCAGTGTTTTTGGGAGCTTCTAAAATTTTGTTAGGATTCTCGTTAGCTTCCTTGGCTATTTTCCTCATTACTTCAATGAATCTATCTAATTCCTCTTTCTCAAAGGATTCTGTGGGTTCAATCATCAATGCTTCCTCAACTATCAAAGGAAAATAAGTGGTTGGAGAGTGCAAACCATAGTCTAGTATCCTCTTAGAAATATGAAGCGCACGTGTCCCCCTTTCTTTATACAGGTTTTTCGTACTGAAAACACATTCGTGCTTCCTAGGCCGTCCTTTGGCGTAGAGGAGTTCGTAACTGCCGATTTCTTCCAGTTTTTTCATCAAGTAGTTGGCGTTTAACACGGAAACCTCTGCTATCTCTTCTAAGCCTTCTGCCCCCAAACTTAGGATGTAAGCAAACGCCTTCACCAAAACCGCCACATTCCCATAGAACTCTCTAATCTTTCCTATACTGTATGGTTTATCATAGTTCAGATAATACCGTTCGCCATCAAATGCGACAATAGGGACTGGCAAGAATTTTGCAAGTTCCTCAGACACTCCAACAGGGCCTGCTCCAGGACCGCCTCCTCCATGTGGAGTTCCAAAGGTTTTGTGTATGTTTATGTGAACTATGTCAAATCCCATATCTCCAGGTCTAACTTTTCCCAAAATTGCATTGAGATTTGCACCATCATAATAGAGTAGTCCACCAGCATTGTGAACGATCTCCGCAATCTTCTCTATATTCTTCTCAAAAACCCCCAATGTGTTAGGATTTGTCAGCATCAATCCTGCAGTGTGTTCCGAAACCGCAGCCTCTAATGCTTCCAAGTCAACACATCCATCCTCATCAGAAGGAACGACTACCACATTGAATCCCGCCATGGTTCCACTTGCCGGGTTCGTGCCGTGAGCAGAATCAGGCACTATAATTTCTGTTCTTTTTCTGTCCTCGTTGTTGAACTTGTGATATGCCCTCATAATGAGGGCACCTAAAAATTCTCCGTGGGCTCCAGCTGCTGGTTGCAAACTAACCTCATATGTTCCGGTGATTTCAGCCAGCCAGTGGGAGAGTTGGTAGAGAATTTCCAGAACGCCTTGAACTGTCTTGCTGTCTTGGTATGGATGGATAGATGTTACTTGAGGTAATTTTGCAAGTTTTTCGTTGATTTTTGGGTTGTACTTCATAGTGCAGCTTCCAAGTGGATAAAACCCCAAATCAACACAGTAATTCATTTGAGATAAACGGACGTAATGCCTCACTACTTCGACTTCCGACAATTCGGGCAACTTAGGAGGGATTTGCCTTCGCATTTCTTCGGGAAATTGTATTTTGGGGTCTCCTACTGTTTGTTGAATTTCCTTTTCCACTTGGGGTACAATGTGTCCTCTTCGGCCAAAATGTCCTAACTCGAAAATGACTGATTCATTCCAGCGAGCTTGCTTGAACATTTATGATTCACCCTCCACTACAACTTCTTCTAAAGCACTCGCAAGCATATCGATGTCATCTTTTGAATGAACTTCAGTGACACAGTAAAGGGCTGTTTCACCCAGTTGAGGAAACTCTTCAGTGATTCCTTTCCCTCCATGAACCTGTCGCTGTAAAAGTTTTTCATGAATTTCTCCTACAGTCTTTCCTGTATCGTCAAAGTTTACGGTGAACTCCTTGAAATGTGAGGAATTAAAAACCGGAGTCTTGATGCCTTTTATTTTCGCCAAAAGATGCATAGCATATTGCGTTTTGCTTATGATGATTTCTCCCAATTCTTTTAAACCCTTTGGACCGAGTAAGGCTAAATAAACTGCAGCTGCAACTCCGCAGAGAGCCTCATTTGAGCAGATGTTAGATGTTGCCTTCTCTCTCCTAATGTGTTGTTCTCTGGTTTGAAGGGCGTTACAAAAACCCCTTTTCGTTCCGTCTAAAGTGGTGGTCATACCCACTATGCGCCCTGGCATCTGTCGAATCATCTGCACATCGTCTCGGCAAGCAAATATACCAAGCAAAGGTCCACCATAATTCATAGGAATCCCTAGAGGCTGGCCTTCACCTACCACAATATCCGCATAATACTCGCCAGGGGACTTTAGAACGCCAAGAGATGTAGGATCGACTCCAACGATGAAAATGGATTCATAATCGTGAGCTTCTTCTGCAATCTCTTTAACTTGTGTTTCAACGAAGCCGAGATAAGTGGGATTTTCAATGTATACCGCAGCTGTTTTCTGTGAAATCTTTGTTTTCAGGTCTTCAGTGTCAAGTTGTCCAGTTTCTGAGTCATAATCTATAGAGCGGATGCGAATTCCAGCTGGGTCACTGTATGTTTGCAGCGTTTTGGCTCTTTCTGGATGGATTATTTTTGGAATAAGAACTTCTGTTCGATTTGTTAATCGTGCTGCCATACGAACTGCCTCCCCTAAAGCAGAAGCCCAATCATACATGGAACTGTTAGCAACTTCCATTCCAGTAATTTCACAGATCATGCTTTGATACTCAAAAAGTGCTTGTAACAGTCCCTGAGAAATTTCTGGCTGATACGGAGTATATGAGGTGAGAAGTTCTGTTCTTTGGATGATTTCCTCAACAACTGCAGGCACATAATGTGGCCAACAACCAGCTCCAAGAAACACAGGCATTTCTCGGCTTGTTACATTTTTAGAAAGGAGAGTTTCGATAAACTTCTTCACTTCATGTTCTGACATAGAGTTGGGAAGGTCGAGTTTCTTCTTCAGTCTAAATTTTCTAGGAACATCAGCGTAGAGTTCTTCTATGCTTTGGGTGCTGATTTGTTTCATCATATCCTTCTTAATTTTGGGGACAGAATTGGGAATGTATGGGTGAACGAAAGACTTGGTCATCATTTCACCAACTGAGAATCTCTAGGAACCTATTTCTTAAAACTTTTGAAAAGTGAGCCAGTATTTAAGTGAAGGTTATGTTAAAATATTTGAACAGACAAAGAGGTTCATAGAAAAAATAGAACTCAATGGTAGTCTAAAGATATGGAGTATAATACCAATGAAAACGGGTTACAAGGAGATGCTGAAGAGGGCTCGTTCCCAGCTCCCCCACGAGATTCTTGAACAGAAAAGATTTGAATTCCCTAAGCCACGCAGCTCTACCATCGGAGTTCGAACCATCCTTTATAACTTTAAAGATATTTGTGATAAACTTGACAGAGACCCACATCACTTGATGAAATTCCTCTCGGGAGAATTGGCAACCGCCGGAACCCTTGACGATTATCGTGCAATTTTTCAGGGGAAGTTTCCTCGCGACACCCTTGATCGATTGATTAAAAGATATATTGATGATTTTGTTGTCTGTCCAGTTTGCAAGCTTCCAGACACAAAGATTGTCAAGGAGAAGCGTTTCAATTTTCTTATATGTGAGGCATGTGGTGCAAGATCTTCCATAAGACCCGTGTAAAGTGCAAACACTTGGATGTCTATGTAAATATACGAAAATGGGGTCGATGCGTGCTTCTTGCAACTTGTGACGCTGAACTCCTCGGCAAAAGTCTTAGAGAAGGCGAAATCGCTTTTGAGATACGCGAAGATTTTTACAAAGGATCAAAAGTGAGTGTAGAGGAAGCAATCGCTTTGATAAAGCAGTCTACCATCGTGAACATGGTTGGACAAAACATTGTTAAAAAAGCTATAGAGAGGGGGTTGATTCACCCAGAAGCCGTTTTAAAAATCTCAGGAATCCCTCATGCGCAAATCGTAAGAATGTAATGAATCTAATTTAAAGGAAACTTTATTTTTTGCCGAATTCTAGCAAAGAAATCGGTTAGGTCAATGTTTCCTCCGCTGATTATTATCCCCACTCTTTTAGACCGTAAATCTATTTGTTTTGATAACACTCCGGCTAGTGAAACTGCTCCTGAGGGCTCAACCACCAGTTTCATTCTTTCCCAGAGAAACTGCATTGCGTCTACGATTTCTTCCTCTGAAACAGTTATTATCTGATCCACTTTCTCTCTTATTATTCTGAAAGTGTTGCCTCCAAGAGAGGTTCTTAACCCGTCTGCTATTGTGTTTGGGTTCTTCGCGGGTATGATTTTTCCTGCTTTTAGTGATTGATAGGCGTCGTCTGCGTTTTTGGGTTCGACGCCAATAACTTTAGATGATGAAAGCAAACCATTCGTTGCAATTGCTGTTCCGCTTAGTAATCCTCCACCACCTACTGGACTGAAAACGTAATCGAGTTCACCTACTTTCTTGATTAATTCGTAAGCAGCGGTTCCAGCGCCAGCGATAATCTTGAGATCGTTAGAGGGATGTATAAGAGTGTAACCGTACCTTTCGATGAGTGATGCAACAGTTTTCTCCCTATCGGTTGGATGAGAACCACACACAACTATTTCCGCTCCGTAACTTTTTGTTGCAACTACTTTCACTGGAGGAGCATTTTCAGGCATAACAACAACCGCTTCGACTCCTAGAAGTTTGGCAGCTAAGGCAAGTGCTTGTGCATGATTTCCAGAGGAATGTGTTATTACTCCTTTCTTCTTCTGTTTCGGAGACAACTGTGACAAGGCATTGAAGGCCCCCCTGAATTTGAAGGCTCCAGTCTTCTGAAAATTCTCACACTTCAAGAAACATTCACTGGCAGTTATTTCATTAAGGGTTGAAGAAATCATTACGGGAGTGGGATTAACGATTTCTTTTATTCGCTCGTAAGCTGATTCTACTTCTTTGAACATTTGGATCAAGAGAGAATCATCGCAGCTACTAAATAAGTTAATTTACATGCACACTTATCAAGATGAAGCAAAAATTGACAAAACGCATCTGTTCAAACCATCACATATGCTTCAATAGAAGGGGAAAGATAAATAGCAACGTCACCCTTTATTGCAAGAAGGTGGCTCTTTGGGTAAAAAGAAGATCATTAGTGAAGAAGAAATTAAAGATATGGTTCTCCCAGTGGCAAATGACGTGCTTGGCATAGCCACAAAACTGTTGGGGTTTGACCGAGTTTTAGTAAAATGCCAGGATGGGAAGGAACGCCTCTGTAGAATCCGAGGTAAAATGAAAAGAAGAGTATGGATAAGAGAAGGAGACATCGTCCTAGTCTCTCCCTGGGACTTTCAATCCGACAAAAGAGGTGACATCATCTGGCGATATAGAAAAAGTCAAGCAGACTTACTAAGGAAAAATGGGTATCTCACCGTTAAATGAGGAAGCCTCTTTGTCTTTTCGGAAGAAGGTGGACAAAAAATTACTACGAAAGGAGAAAGCATACGAAGTTAAACAATTAATGAAAGATAAAAGAAGTGAAGAATACGAGGTTTTGGAAGAAGTTTTCGACCGCTCAACTCTTATGACAATTTACGATTTCCTGAATAAAGGAACGATTTCTGAGATTTTCGGGGTTGTAAAAGCCGGAAAAGAAGCACGGATATACTGGGGAAAAGATTCGGAACAAAAAGAACTTGCACTTAAAATATACCTTACCATATCAGCAGAATTTAAGAAGGGCATGCTTCCCTACATCGAGGGTGACCCACGGTTTGCTCATGTTCGAAGAGGCACACGTTCCCTTGTTTATGCTTGGGCTCAGAAAGAATTCAAAAATCTAATACGTGCCTACGACGTGGGAGTTAGAGTTCCTAAACCCATTGCAGTTAGTAAAAATGTTTTAATTATGGAGTTTATTGGAGAGGAGGGAGTTAGTGCTCCTCTTCTAAAAGAAGCCTTTCTCCAAAAACCTCGAGAGATTTATAAGAAGTTACTAACTTACGTAAAGAAATTGTATCAGGAAGCAAGACTCGTACACGCTGATCTAAGTGAATATAACGTTATGATATGGAAAAATGAACCCGTGCTTTTCGATGTCTCTCAAGCCGTTCTCCTTGAACATCCCATGGCTAACAAGTTTTTACAGAGAGACCTAGAGAATCTATCCAGATACTTCAAGGAACTCGTTGTACCCATACTTTCTCAGGAAGAAATGTTTAGGTGGGTCACAAGTGCAAAGAGCCAGCACCTTCGTTAAGATTCCACAAGAACGCGTAGGAGCCCTCATAGGCCCCGAAGGTCGAGTGAAAGCAGCTATTGAGAAAAATCTTTCAGTTGAACTCCAGGTAGAGAGCGAAACAGGTGGTGTTACGATAACACTGCTTCCAACAGCCTCTGATCCCACAGTTTTATTCAGAGCCAAAGAAACAGTTATTGCCATTGGAAGAGGCTTTTCCCCCGAGCGAGCGTTCAGGTTGCTCCATGATGATGAGGTTCTTTTAGACATCATAGATTTACGAGAAGTCGTAGGAAGATCGCAGTCTGACATAAAACGGTTGAAAGGAAGGGTTATTGGGAAAAACGGGAAGACTAGGATGCTTATCGAAGAGTTGACAGAGTCCAGTCTCTCTGTGTATGGACATACCATTTCCATCATTGGTAATGCAGATCAAAAAGAAGCTGCAAAAGAAGCAATTCGAATGCTGATCAGAGGCAGTCAACACAGTACAGTCTATCGGTTCCTTCACAGAAAGAGGCGAGAACTGAAGAGAAAGAAAATGGAGCTCTGGGAAACCAAAATTCCTCCTTAGACTGGTGCTTAATTACAATATTTTATGTATAGAAAGCCATAGATTGTTGAACATTCAATTTTGCTACATTAAGTTCAAAAATTGAGATACAAAAATTCCAAATAGAGTAAAACATATCAAACAACTGTAATCATATGTGTAACCACCTTTAGTGGATCTTGAAAAAATTGGGCGATTAACTTGGAAAAGACAAAGGCAGAACATTTAGCATACCATGAGAATATAGGAGAGCGACTGAAGAATGGTGACCTTTGAAGAGATAAGTCCCGCTGACTTTTTCTACCGCAACCGAGACATAGCTGGGTTCACTAACCCAGTGAGAGCAATCTTTTCAGCTGTAAGAGAACTTGTAGAAAACTCCCTTGACGCCACGGATATCTCAGATGTTCCTTCCGAGATTTATGTCAGAATATCTCAAGATGACGAAACAGAATTAGGTGTTAATATTTACAAGTTGAGAATTAAGGATAATGGATGCGGTATCCCAGCCCGTCATATTCCATCTGCATTCGGACAGGTCTTGTTTGGTTCGAAGTACAAGTTGAAACAGGCGAGAGGCACTTTCGGTCTTGGAGGAACTATGGCAATTCTCTATGGACAAATCACTACTCACAAACCCGTCAATGTTGTCTCGAGCACTGGGGGTTCAAAGGTCTATAAATATACACTTGTGATAGATATTCAAAGAAATCGACCTTTAATCTTGGATCGTAAAATCCAAATAAACAAGGAACAATGGCGTGGAACTATTATCGAATTTAATCTTGAGGGAGATTATTCGAGAGCAATGCCAAAGATTTTGGAGTATCTAAAGCAAACAGCCCTTGTGACTCCTTATGCAAACATTACTTTCGTTGACCCAAGGGGTCGTTTATACAAGTTTAATCGCGTCACTACAAAAACACCTCCTCCTCCCAAGGAAACCCTTCCTCACCCTTATGGAGTGGATGTTGAAACTATCCAACGCCTCCAACGAATAACAGACTGCCGAACCATGCCTGATTTTATGCAAAAACACTTCCATAGGATTGGTGAAACTATTTCTCTTAATTTTCTGGAGTTTGCGGGGTTTGTTAAAACTGCTGATCCCCAAAAGCTGAAGAGAGAGGATGTCTCTCAACTTGTGGAGTCAATTAAAAAATCCTCGCGCACGCATCGTGGTTTCCCTAAAAACATTAGTGTAGACGGACTTCAACATGACATAAAGACCACTAAATGTCGAAACCTAATTGACTTCATGAAAACTCACTTTAAAGAGGTTGAGAAGAGTGTTATCCTTCGGTTGCTGCATAGAGCTGGGTTCATCCAAACTAAGGATCCCAGAAAGTTGAGGTCCGACGAAATTGTGAGACTTGTGCGGATGATGAAAAGGTTTGATGGGTTTTTGCCTCCAGATGCGAGTTGCTTGTCCCCTTTAGGTGAAGACCTGTTGAAGGTTGGTATCTTAAAAGAGTTGAAGCCGGAGTTTATTGTGGTCTCTCAGCGTAAGCCTTCCACTTATTCTGGTCATCCCTTCATTGTTGAGACAGCTATAGCCTATGGAGGAGATATCCCTGCGAAAGACGACATCTTGGTTTATAGGTTTGCAAATAGAATCCCACTGTTGTATGATGAGGCTAGTGATGTTTCCGTAAAAGTCATAAGGTCCGTAAACTGGAGAAGATACAAAGTTTCACCCAGCATGCCCATCGCAATACTGGTACATATATGCAGTACAAAGGTTCCTTACAAGACTGTGGGTAAAGAGTTTATTGCGGATAGGCCAGAAGTTAAAAAAGAAGTTTTAAACGGTCTTCGGGATGTAGCGCGTCAACTACAACACTTTTTAACTAAGAAAGAGTATGTCGCAAGGGAGAGAAAACGTTTAGATGTCTTTTCTAAGTATTTACCTAAGATTGCCAGATTTTCTACAAATTTGGCTGGCGAAGAGAAGGAACCTGATATCAAGGCGTTGTTAAGGAGTGTAAGAAAATTTGAAGACTGAAGTTTCAGTTTCTAAGAAGAAGAAAGAGGTTTTAGCAAATCTAAGAAATCTCGGTGCAAGACTCTATAGTCAAATGGGAGAAGGGGTTTTTCCATGGATTAAGATGCCAAGTCGTTCTATTCAAAACATTTTCTATAGCTCGGAGGTTCGGCAATACGTTTTGGGCGACAAAACGGTGCGTAGAAGTTCTAGAAATATTCGTCATATTCGTCCCTTTACGCAACTTGTTTGGGCTGCTTATTTTGCTCACGAACTTGCGAAAAACCGAAAGACCTCTACTCTTCGTGACGTTTACTATTCGGCACAAGCTTTTGATGTCGCCTTTAAAGAGCAACCTGAATCAAATAACATTATAACTGACCTTGAGACTGCTGTTGGTTTTGCCAGAGAAGATTTTAATGTCTTTCCTGAGGAACGTAGTGCCATTTTTGGCGATTTAACTATTGCATACACAGTTCGAGGATATGAAGGGAAGCAGTACAATTTGATGTCTCATCCTGACGGCGTAATGATTGGGCCAGCTCTCACGTCTGCTGAATTTGTGAAAACTAGTGCAGACATGGTGATTGCCATTGAAAAAGGCGGTTTGTTCACTAGGTTCATTGAAGAGGAGGTCCATAAGAAGTTTAATGCTTTGCTCGTGCTTTTGGGAGGTCAAGCGCCTCGTGCGACTAGACATTTCATTCATAGATTAAATAAGGAGTTGGAGTTGCCAGTACATGTTTTTACTGATGGTGATCCTTGGGGGATGCATATTGCCATGGTTATCATCTCTGGTTCGGCAAATGCGGCTCATTTGAGAGATTTGACTACTCCTGATGCTCGATGGAGTGGTGTTTGGGCTACTGATATTGTGGATTACAAGTTACCTAGTGACGAGTTGACGCCAGTGGATATCAAACGGTTGTATGAACTTCAGAAGGACCCGCGTTATACTGGTGATTTATGGCAGAGGGAGGTCAAGAAATTTTTGAAGATTAGGAAGAAGGCGGAGCAAGAGGCCTTCAGTCGGTATGGCTTAACGTATATCGTGGATAAATATTTGCCAACAAAACTTAAAGAAGCAGGTTGATTAAGCGAATAGTTTAAAATAATCCTTGGAAACTAGATGTTGTCTGGTGATGCTAGTGAGTGAAGAAGCGCCTGTTGGTTTGACGGTTGCAGAGAAGTTATGTGGATTGCTAAGTATTTTTCTGGGTGGAGTGATTGTTTATTTTACTTCTGTTGATCCGCCTAAAATTGGTGGTAGTGTTGAACCTTATTCTTTTGCGTTTCTCGTTGGTGGGTTTATATTAATTATTTTGGGTGTTTTCTTTTTGTTAGTGAAGACTGAATGAGAGTTTTGGCGCCGCCGGTTTAGTCAGACAAGACGTTTTGTCGTTGTCTTCGGACTCGAACCGACGACCAGCTGGTTAACAGCTTCAGCCCAAATGGATTCTAATACCCATTTATGTCAGCTGCTCTACCGAACTGAGCTACGGCGGCGCTGGTATGTTAACCTTTTTTGGAGATATTTAAAGTTTAATTGAGTTTTGTTTGTGTTTTGTTGTTGAATTGTAGATGTGCACAAAAACGGTAACTCACATGTGAACAGTGCCTGTTACAATAGAGTTAATAACGTTTGCTAGGCATAGGCTGCAACCCAGCAATTGATAGGGCAATTGGCTATATTCTTAAGGATGAGAAATTAGGCAGTTCGGTTTATATTGCCTTCGGTTCAAACTTCAGCTTTGGGGGAGCCTCTAAGTCAAGTATGCACTGGGACTTTGTGACCCATCCAAGCGCAACAATCGAGATTACTGATACAAAGGAAATTATAATGAAAAATGGAGAGATCCTTTGAAATTTGAGGCATTTTGGTGATTTAGCGTGCCGGCTTTATCCTTCTGAGAAGAAAATCTACGAAATCCTGAACATTATGAAACAAGGATGTTCCAATTAAGATTAAATTTGAACACCGGATCGTTATGGTTATAACAAGAGAGACAAGGCAAGAACAGTACACGCTACATTCTTAT
>JGI24422J19971_10001131_pt1 | contig 16030 bp, 14 predicted proteins | sample DeeMarSWOR152_54_FD_19971 | JGI IMG/M metagenome (IMG submission 19971) | reverse complement strand
CGGAACAACAACAGATTACGATCCCCAAGCCCAGGGCGATAACGATACCCCATCGGCTCAAATACCGTGCCCTTCTGTCACTGTGTTCAGCCATGCCNANCCCTCCTCCANTNCCTTAATTCTGCTTTGTCGTGGAGGGAATATCCCCGTTGTCGACCACTCGAACCAATCTCTGGAGGGTGTCCATTTCTTCCAACATATCCAGGTTCTTGATAATGTCCAAATCCTTAGCGAGTATCCGTTCCTCCGAATTAAGATGCGTCATAGAGGACGGGCTTCTGAGCCCCTTCATACTGAACCATCCCAATGCCACTATCAGTATGCATGCAGCGGTCAAGGCGGGAATGAGGCTATTGGGTATGCCAAACAACCGTTTTCGCCACCACGCCTCCTCTCGTTCCTCCCTCAATTTCCGCGCAATGGAACTGGCAAGGGCCAGGGCTTCCTCCCGAGAAAGAATCGGAGAAGGGGCGTTTACTCTCACCGTTTGAAGCATAAGGGCCAGATGTTCCCGTTCTCTTCGGCAATTCTCGCACGCCTCAAGGTGTTTCTCCCAGGCTAGACGCTTTTGGGGATCCAATTCCCCGCATACGTCCAACCACAAAGTCTCCTCGTGCTCAGGACATGGTTTCATATCCTCGCCTCCTCTTGGCCGCCAACCCAGTCCTTTAAGGCCGTTCGCAGGGAATGGATTGCTCGAAAGAGCTGGCTCTTGACCGTCCCCTCTGCCGACCCCATCACCTGGGCGATTTCTCGTATGCTCATGTCCTGGAATATCTTGAGTTGAAAAGCGATCCGCTGCCTCTCAGGGAGGGTCATCAAGGCCTTCCGAACCTCTAGGGTTAGCTGCTTGCCGCTCAGAACGTCCATGGGATTACTGGCTTCCCCCATATCCGGCTGCTCCTCGGGAACCTCCTTCTTCCGTTCTTCCCTTTCCCCCGCTCGCGAAAAAATTCGCTCCCACCTGCGACGACGCCTTCTCCCATCCAAACACGTATTCACCACAATGCGATAAAACCACGTATAGAATGAGGAATCCCCTCGAAATTTCTTTATATTTCGGAGGGCTCTTAAGAAGGCTTCCTGGGTGAGATCCTGTGCCTCCTCCCTGTCTCCAGAACACATGTAGTAGGCGATTGCGTAAGCCTTTTGATGGTATCGACATACGAATTCCTCTATGGCCCGCTGATCGTCCTTCTGGGCGCGGGCAATCAGTTCTTCATCTTTCAATGACATGGGGGACCTTTCCCCTCGGAGTTCGCTTCCTTTATGGTCTCAATGGGCTTAACGGAATCCTTTTCGAGCTTCCCCGGCCAAAGGTCCTATAAAGCGTCGGGGTTTCAGCCCGTATGTATACCATGAAGAGCATGAGCTTCACAATGCCCGAGCAGGGCGCTTAACACTCGGCGATCCCATTCCCCAACCCCTCTCTCCCCGCCCTCCATTTCGAAATTCTTGTCCAGATCTGGGGAGCACTCTTCCCCTCTTTTCGCGGAGTTGGCTTGCCCCCAACCCCTGTTCTCCTTTTGGCAGGGCCTGCCTCCTCACGGGCTCGGAGTCCATTTTCCCCCACTGCTTTTTAACTTCCGTTCTCGTCTGCCCTTGATTTTCCCGACGAACCGTCCCCTTATTAACGGGCCTGGGGGGGATTTCCCTCCGTTGCTTTTGGACTTCCCCTCTGACCTGCCCCTGGTTTTCTCCGCGCAATCTCGCCCTCCTCTTGAATGGACCCTCCCCCAATTCTTCTTTTGATCCTGATCTATTGACCCGCTTTGCGGGGACCGCGCTATCCTTTACTTCTGGCGGTTTTACCCGAGCTCCGTCTGAAACCCTGCCCCTCTTCATATTCCCGACACTTTCCCGAGCCGGTGTGGGCCGAGCGTTTTCGCCACGTTTTCCGGCTATTTGGTCGGAACCGATCTTTTTAATGTCCTTCCGACGGGGCGTTCGCATCCCATCGATATCAGCAACGGTATACCGCTGCTTCGTATTTCCGTAATTTCCTACGACCCCCTTGTTGATGACGGGCACAGCTCGGTAATTATTAAGCGTTAAAGCATCACTAACCCTCGTAATCCTAATCTTCCTGTAATTATCGACCTTGTAAAGGTTTGCCTTGTCGACGATTACGGCATGTCTGACGTATCTGTATCTGTTCACGTTGATATTGACATTGGTTACGTTGATATTCCTGACAACGAACGCCCGCGGGCCCCAGCGGCGGTGACAATAGTAAGCCTCATCAGGAGCCAGGGGCGCCCACCCCACACGCCCACGACAGTGTATCCAGGCTACCCTTCCCGGGCACCAGAAAAATGGAAAGGGAAACAGCGGAGGGGGCGGGGGACCTATGCGAACCCTGACGAAGCGCACAGGCGGGGCCCAGTACCAAAAACCCCTTACGAATACCCATGCGCCGTAGTGGTGAGTCACGTACCCAAACGGCTCGCAGGGAATCCACGTATGGTCCCCGCACCATACGATCCATCTGCCCACGGTAAATGGCGTCCATCCGGCGCTGACATAGAGGGGACGCCAGAAATAGTAAAAGCCTCCATTGTAACAGACTCTTTCCCATCTGCCACACTCGTCCAGAATGTAAGAATCATAGCAGAGCCTTGGAGGGAGATATTCGGCCGATTTTCCTTTTACCCGCATCCTCTCGGCCCACAGCGCATCCCTCTCACTGTTCCAGGCATTCCAATGGGGATCCGTTTGAACCTCCCCAGCGGTTACCTTCCGGCTGTCTGCAATGACGGACGATGAGCCGGCAATCACTTCGAGCCTCGTGCCGGAGGCCTTGTGAACGAGATAAACCGTTCCCTTCAAGGCGACCACTTCCACGGATTCATCGTCGACGCACAGATCAAAGGTGGTCTCCGCCGGGGCCCTCACATACCCAAAGGGTGTTCTGGCTTCTATCACCGCATCAAAGCCCTTGTTATAGAATCGAGCGAGACCTGAATCCAATCCGATTTCGGTTATATCCTCCCTCAGTGCGATAAGCCTAATCTCCGTGCCTCCGTCAATCCTCGCCCACGTGTTATTGGGCATTATGATTTCCGCCGTTGCGCCTTTTTCGGAATGGAGGGAATCACTGAGGCCGAATGGAGTGTCCTTGACGATGGCCACCCAGTCTTGTTCCTCGGGCACGTATCTCAATACCCTCCCCGTGACGTACGATATGCGCCCAACCAGGATCGTTTCCTCTTCATCTCGATCTTCCGATCCCGCTCGCGCCTGGGGTGAAGTGATGGGAATCATGGCGAGGATCAAAATATACATCAGCCAAATCAGCTTTCCTTTTCCCTTCATTTTTCCCCCCTCCTTTTCATTAGTTTCATATATTTAGACTCCTTTAAAATAAAATGGTTTACAAGAAATGTCTTTTAATGGATTCTATGAGAAAAAAGCGAGAGATTCCGCGGTCGAAGCACATAAGGGCGCACAACCCGAAAAGAGGGTGATTGATGACGACGCGATTATATTTGGATGACCCGTATCAGACCGAGTTCGAAGCCAGTGTGGTTCATAGAGTGGAAGTGGATGGTAAGCTCGGGCTCATCTTGAATCAGACCTGTTTTTATCCCACTGCCGGCGGTCAGCCTTGCGATAGGGGATCCTTGAACCAAGTTCCGGTCGTCGATGTCTTGGAAAGGGATGATGAGATCCTTCACGTCGTGGAAGGTGCAGTAGATGCCGATAGGGTCCACGGGAGGATTGTATGGGAGCGGCGCTTCGATTTTATGCAACAACATTCGGGTCAACACGTACTATCGGGCAGCGTGCTTCGGGTCCTCGATGCCGATACCGTCTCCTCCCATCTAGGCGAGGAGACATCATCCATTGAGATAGCCCGGGGCGACCTGACGGACAGACAGGCGAAGGCTACCGAGGAATCTGCAAATGGCATTGTCTTCGAGAATCGTGCAATCAAAACCTATTTCCTCTCGGCGGATGAGGTTGCGAGGCTTCCCGTAAGGAAAATCCCCCCACAGAAGGACCGCTTCAGGATTGTGGAGGTTGAGGATTTCGATTACTCCGCTTGTGGCGGGACCCATTGCCGGCGGACAGGAGAGATCGGGCTCATCAAGGTCGGCCGACGGGAACGCGTAAGAAAAAACGTCCGCCTCCACTTCCTGTGCGGCGCCAGGGCACTGGCGGATTATCGATGGAAAAGCCAAATGGTTGAGAAACTCGCGGTCCGATATTCGGCAAAGGCAACCGACGTCCTCGGTTTCGTTGCGAAGCAGGCTGAGGAGAATAAGGAGCTCCAGAGGAGGCTGGACAACTTGTCGGAGCGCGCTATGGAATTTGAAGCAGAAGTACTGCTCTCCAAGGCCGTGCCCTGTGGAGAAATGAAGCTCGTCCGGGCCATTTTTGATCACAGGCCCTTTGATGAGATCAAATCATTGGCGAGACGAATTGCGGATAGCGATCGGGCGGTTGTCCTCCTTGGAAACCGAGGGGATAAGGGACAGTTGGCCTTCTCCTGTTCTGAGGATCTCCCTTACAACATGAACGACCTCATGAGCGACGCCTGCGCCATGCTTGACGGAAGCGGCGGGGGATCGCCAAGCCTTGCCTTTGGAGGCGGGCCCCTGGTCGAGAACGTCGAGGAAGCAGTCCAGGGCGCGTTCGAGTGCATTCTGAAAGGGGAATGAGCCCAAATCCCAGCCCAAGTCCTACCTGGCTTTAATCCCCACTTTCTAGCACAAAGCCAAATCTTAAGGCTACCCCATCCCCATAATATTTAGGTTGCAAATGGGCTCCATGGGGGAATTGTCCAAGGGGGAGCCTCTCCTGAGGCGTAAGCTCTTATCGGCGTTTTGTAGGGGAAAAGCGCAGCCGCTCCTCCTGTGTGGAGGAACACGACCACATCGTCTCGCTTGAAAAACCCCTTTCTGCACAAGTCGATCAAGCATGCCATAGCCGAACCCGTGTAAACCGGATCCAGGAAAAGGCCCTCGGTTTCGGCCACCATTTTGATTGCCTCGGCCTTCCCGTGCGTCATGAACCCGTAACCATCACCGGCATATTGATCGTAGATGATGATCTCTCCCTCGGTTATCCTGAGATCGAGGTCCAGCAACTTCAGGGAGCCATCTATTATGTCCGAAACCTTCTCAAACTGCTCATCCCTTGATCGCGATCCCGTTGTTGCGCCAATAACCTTCACATTGGTATTGAACGCCTTTGCACCGATGATGAGCCCCGCCTGGGTTCCCCCGGAGCCCGTGGCGTGAACGAGATAATCGATGTCTATACCCGATGCAACCGCTTGTCCTAAGAGCTCGAGCATTGCGTTCATGTATCCCGCAGCTCCCGGAGGAGTAGATCCCGTTGCGGTTAGGAGGTATGGCTTGTGCCCTTTCGCCTTTAGCTCCTCCATCGTCTCCTGTTCGGCCCTTTCGCCGTCTTCAGGTCTCACAACCTTGATCTCCGCACCCTGGAGGAAGTGTAGCAGATGGTTCCCATCGTACTCCTCCGGATCGTAACCCTCCTGCGGGCCGCTTTTGATAAGAACGACTTTCATACCCAGCCTCCGGGCGGCGGCCGCTGTTTGCGTGCACCAATTGGAATGGAAGCCGGCACCCGTTACTATGTAATCGGATTTGTATTCGAGGACTTCCGACATCAGGTACTCAAGCTTCCTGGTCTTGTTGCCCCCGAAAGCAAGCCCCGTCATATCATCGCGTTTGACAAAGATCCTTGGGCCGTTGAGGGCCTTCGACAAGTTGGGTAGTTCTTGGAGGGGAGTCGGCAGATTGGCGAGCTTAACTCGTGGTAGGGAACTCAATTTCATGGTAATCCACTCCTTTCGTTAAATAAGCGGGGGCTAATGCCCACGAGCGTTCCCCCTGCTATTGAAGGGGTTCACCCAATGTTTTGAGTATAAATATTCACAACTGTGAGCATTTGTCGACCCTTTTTGTCGAGCCGCGGTTAATGGATGAGGCGTCCCAATGATATTGACAGCCCTTTTAATACATGATTCCATCTTATCTCGGGCTGACTTCTTCGAATAAATCTGCAGCAAACATTACGTGCGTCGCATGGATTTCATTTCCCATCCGCGCAATAAAATCCTTGGGGCGGATTAGAGAAGGGAAGAATTATCGCCGATGAAGGCCCAAACTGACGAACTTGCCAGCCGGGAAAGGTTCACCTTGGCCCTGTCGCATCGGGAGACGGACAGGGTGCCGGCGGACTTGGGCGGCCTTTCCACAACCATTAGGACCGTCGATCTCTATCAGCGTCTCAGGTCTTTTCTTGGGCTTCCTCCATTGGAAAAAATTCGGCACTTCCTGGATGAGCACATAGTCCCCGATGAAGATGTCTTAACCACATTCAAAATCGATACGAGATATATCAGAACGGGAGCTGCGAGGAATTGGCGCAGGGAGAGGATCGATCAATACACCATCCGAGACGAATGGGGCGTCGCCTGGACAAAACCGCCCCATTACCTCTATGCCGGTGTCGCTGACTACCCGATAAAAGAACCAACCATGGATGCCCTGAGGAGATATTCGTTCCCCGACACCGAGGACCCGGGCCGCTATGTGGGATTGCAAGAGAGGGCAAGAAAACTCCATAAGGAGACCCATTACGCCATAGTGGCCGATTATCCAACGGGGGCAGGCGTTTTTGACCAGGCATGGCGGCTAAGGGGAATGGAGGAACTGTTTATTGACATGCTTGAAGGAACCGAATTCTCCCATGAGCTTCATGAGCTCGTGGGGAATTGGTACCAGAGGGTATACGAACGATATATGCAGGAGGTGGGTCCCTATGTGCATATGGTAATGCTCTACGAGGACCTCTCCATGCAAGAGGGCCCCCTGATTTCATTGGAACTATTCAGAAGGTACGTCAGACCTCAGCACGAGAAGATAATCAAGGCCATAAGGACCCATACGGATGCAGCGATCTGTCTCCACATCTGTGGCTCGGCTTACGCCTTCATCCCGGATTTCATCGAAATGGGCATAGGCGTTTTGAATCCCGTCCAGATCAGGGCCAAGGACATGGAGCCGGGGAAGTTAAAGGCCGAATTCGGGGATAGGCTCTCATTTCACGGTGGCGTGGACGCGCAGGAGGTTTTGCCGTACGGATCTCCGGAAACAGTTGAGGAGGAGGTGAGGAGGCTTGTGAGAATACTGGGAGAAAAAGGCGGCTATCTCCTTGCCCCATGCCACTCCATCCAGCCGGATGTCCCCCCGGAAAACATACGGGCCCTCTTTTCCGCAGAACGGGGAACGAGCAGAATATAAAGAGAGCCAGCCCTGGGGTATGGATCTCCGAGACCTTATGGTGCAAAAACGGATGGTGCTCATTACTGGGGCCATCGCGAAAAAGGGACTGCCGTGCATGCCGTCGAACAAGTGATCAAAGCCTTTGGAAAGCAAGGTGCCACGCCCTTGGAAAGGGAACAGCGAAAACCCCTGGCTGGTTACCTCGACGCCCTCCTAAAGGGCGGGAGGGTAGCCCCTTCCTCCCTTTGCAGGCTGGCAGATGGTCTGCTGGGGATGATGGACCGGGATGAGGATGCCGTGCTTTTCGGCGTTTCCCAAGCGGGCAGGGAGACGGCGTGGTTGAGCCGCTTCGAGGGTGAGTACTCTGAGGCCCAGGGACTGCGGGTACTGACGGCAACGTTGAGCTCAGGGAATGCAGGCGTGTTGCGAGAGATTGTGCCTCACACCCGTCCCCAGGAACTCCGGGTAACTTCTACATTCGGATTTGGGGATCGGATTGGCCTGGCAACTCCCGGACACGCCATGGCCGCTGCCCGTGCCGGGGGGAGGATTCTGCCCGTCTTCGCCCAGCAATCGATACGAGAGATGTCCCGCACGGAGCGAACAGCGTGTGAGGTTTTAGATGATGCCACATGGGGCGTCTTTCGGGCTGGATGGATTCTGCCCTTTGGTGCCGATGCGGATCACCTGAAGACGAAATCCGATGTGGAGGTCACAGCCCAAGCTGGTTTCGTCTTCTTCACTATTGATCCCTCTGAATACGTGGATCAAAAGGCCGGCGATTATGATGAATCCCAGATTGAAGGGAAATTCCGTGAGCTTATCGACGACAAGGTTGAGGGGGCTTCGGATTTTATCAAGCTCTATCGCGGGAGGACTTTCGAAATCGACAATGGCCAGGAGAAGATTCGGGTACCCTTCGACGAGCTTTCGCTGAAGCGTGCCGCGGTAAAGTACGGCCGGGCTCTGGCCCACACCTATGATATAGCCGGTCATGTGGCAAAATGTATGGGCTCGAGGCCTTTCGAGCTGGAAATTTCCGTTGACGAAACCCCTCAGCCCACATCACCTCTGGAGCACCTCTTCGTCGCCCTCGAGCTAAAACGACATGGTACCTCGATCGTCAGCCTCGCCCCTCGGTTCGTTGGGAATTTCGAGAAAGCCGTCGACTACAAAGGCGATCTCTTCCTTTTTGATGAGTCATTGAGACAACACATGGCCATTGCAGAACAGTTTGGACCGTATAAGATCAGCGTTCATAGCGGGAGCGATAAGCTCAGTGTATATCCGAGCTTCGGACGCATTTGCAAAGGGCGTTTTCACGTAAAAACAGCGGGGACCAGCTATCTTGAGGCCCTTCGAGTGGTCTGTCGAGTTGATAGGGAGTTCTTCAGGTCGATCATCAAGTTCGCCAGGCAGTGCTTCAAGGCGGATCGGGCCAGCTATCATATTTCCGCCGGGTTAGACCTCGTACCCGAGGCGAATGAACTGAAGGATGGGGAATTGGAGAGGATCTATCTGGATAACGACCATGGTCGCCAGATTCTCCACGTGACGTTCGGATCAGTATTGACCGAAAAAACCGATCACGGTTATCGGTTCCGGGAGAGAATCCAAACGATTCTTCGGCAAAACCGGGAACTGCACGAAGATGTGCTACGGAATCATCTGGGAAAGCACATTCAGATGCTCTTGATGGGTTAGCCGCCCGGAGGAAATCCTTCCAGCTATTGAGAAAAAGAACCATTCTCACTGGGGCGAGCATCGTTTTGATCAGCGGGGGCCGCCACTCATCACGTTTCCCTAAACCCGATACAGATGGAGATCTCGAGGTTGGCTCTAAACCCGGCTAAGGGGGTTGGATTATTGAAAATGCCTAATACGGAACCTGTATTTCTCCTTATATTTCTTGTTGTACTCGGGACCGGCCTTTATGTTACCGGAGAGGAGAACCGGCGGTTTATGCCCCTTCTGAACAACGATTTCAATAGCCCTTATCACCACTGAGTTTACGATAAAGACCATTGGATACGTCGAACCCGGCCCGACCTTCACATCAACCCCGGGTACGTCAAGCAGTGTGTCGCCAACCGGGACGTGGGCGTCAATAACGAGGTCGACCAGGTCGTGAAGATTCTTGTTACTCGGATGCCGGTTGGGGATATTCGGCTCCGCCTGCTCTGCAAACTGAACAGAGGTGACCCCGATGGTTCTGACACCCCTCCTCTTTGCTTCTTCTGCGGCATCAATGGTCATCGGGTTTATTCCGTTGACGTTACAGATGATCAGGAGATCGCCTTTCTGGACACCGTAGTAGTCGTAGATGTTCGAGGAAAAGCCCATGACGCGCTCCGTTTTGGGGGTGCCGGTAAAGTCAGTGAGCCCCGGCGGAAAGATGCCGGAAACGTTGCACAACCCACCTGCCCGCTGGAACAGTTCCATGGCGGGCATAATCGAATGGGCCCCCGTGCCGAAGACGTAAAACAATTTATCTTCGATAACGGTTTCAGCCACCAGTTCTGCGGCCTTTTCAATGTTCTCCCTTTCCCGGGAAACAATGGTATCCAGTATCCCCTTAATACGATCGTAATATTCCTTAACGATATCCATACCCTCTCCCTTCTAAATCCCCTTTCTTAAAGTCGAAGCGGGTCTGTCACGGAGACTCGCAACAGACCCGCCTTTTCCGCTTATTACAGGGTCTGGTTGATTCGGTTCATCTGCTTCTCGGCGTCAGCGAGCGCCTTTTCCACGCTCTTGATTCCGCTCAGCGCCGCGTTCATCTCCGGCCACAGGGCCCTGTCCAGTTCTCCCTGTTTTCGTGCTCGCTCCACCTGCACGACCTTGACGGCCTCAAGGATTCTGCCCTGCAGTTCGGTCCACTGCTCCAGGGTAAGGTTAACCTTCTCCAGCTCTTCCGGCGGCGGATTCTTTACCCGCGGATCCTCGTAGACCTTCGGCATGAGGGCCACGTTCCCGAACTCCTTTACAACCTCGGTGACCTGTCCCTCGTAGTTGGTGTAGTAACGGATAAAATCCTTGGCGTAGGATTTGTACCTCGATGCCTTGTTCAGTACCAGCGGCGTGGTAATCGTCATTGACGAAGGTTTGCCCCCCGGCAGTACCGGGAGCAGAGCCCAGCTCCAGTTGTCCTTTATTTCCGAACCTTTCTTGTTGAGAAGCTTTCCCATCCAGGTCCACGAGAAAACCATTGCGGCGGTACCCGATTTGAGGGCCTGCAGACATTCACTGGACCCATAGGTGTTAACGCCCGGAGGCGAGATCTTGTGCTTATTTCTCAGGTCTACGATAGCCTGCAGTGCCTTCCGCCCGGCTCCCGAGTTGACCGTGATTTTGTTGTCATCGTAGACCTTTCCACCGAGTTGATGGATAAGCGTAGAGACCACGTCGCCGAAGTGGGTAACGGGTGTGCCTGCATGGACCACCCCCCATTGATCGATGGTTCCATCGCCATTCAGATCTTTGGTGGCCCATTTGCCGAACTCGATCAGTTCATCCCAGGTCCTCGGCGGCTCCGTTTTTCCGAACGCCTTGAGCAAATCCGTCCGGTAATACATCACCATGACCATATTCCCACCGTGGGCACCGTAATACCTGCCTTTGTACTTGACCTGCACGTCAACGCCGGGCGTGTAGTGGGGAACCGTTTCCTTCATAACGTCATCAAGGGGCTCCAACCACCCGGCGGCCGCCCAGTCCTGAACCCATCTTTCGTTGGCAGCCATCAAATCGATGCTCGGATCCTGTGACGAGAGCGCGGCGAGCTCTTTATCGAAGAGGTATCTTTCCGCCTGTTCGATAACCTCGATGGTAATACCGTGCTTTTTCCCCCACTCCTGTCGCAGAAAATCGATACCCGGGTCCCCGGACAGAGTTCCGGCATTCATGAGCACGAGCTTGTCCGGCTTTTTCTCCGCCGCCCCAGCTCCTTCCAAACCGAAGGCGAAGAGGGATAAACTGATCGAAATTACGGACAATACCGCTAAGAATTTCTTCATGCTGATTTCCCTCCTTTCCCTTGTTTATGGCCTGATAGACTATCCCAAAAACCTACGTAATGGATTGTTTTGACATCACCCCCTTTCCGCGGTCATCAATTTCAGATAAAAAAATGCGATTGCAAGGGTAATGAGCATCATGATTACGGAGAGAGCAGAGTTATAGCCAAACACGAGAAACGTCATCTTCTCCTGGAGAAGCATCGCCAGGACTTTGGTGCTCACCCCCGGGCCCCCACCGGTCATGGCATATGGGAGCGGAAAATGTCGAAAGGAAAACATCGTCTGTATCAACAGAACGACGAGGATTTGCGGCCTGATAAGGGGAACGGTGATGCAGAAGAACTTGGTGAAGAACCCCGCGCCGTCTATTTCGGCCGATTCATACACGTCCGCCGAAATTGATTTCATTCCCGCCAGAAGTATAAGCGTCGCGAGGGGTATTGAACACCATAGATGAGCGCCGATAATGGATGCCATGGCATAGACGGGCTCACCGAGGAAGTTGATGGGTTGTTTCGTTATCCCCAAGAATAGCAAAACGGAATTTACCAGACCGAATTCGGTATTGAGCAGCCATCGAAAGGTGACACCCCCTGCGACCATGGAAACCATGTAAGGGAGAATCGCGACTAACCTCACCCCGGATTCCAGGCGTCGGGAGTGATTGATAATCAAGGCAAAGATAAGGGCAAGGACAAGCTGTCCCACCACGCTTCCGGCCATAAATATGAAGGTGGCCTTCAGGGAACTATAGAAATTGGGATCGGAAAGAATGTTTACGTAGTTCCTGAAGCCGACGAACCCGGTTCTGTTTCCGTAATAGAATCCGCTAAAGCTGAGGTGTACCACGTAAAGGATGGGAAACACGGCCACGAGCGCGATTGTTGCTGCGCTCGGAGACAGCAAGAGGTAAGCGCTGAACCTTCTCTTCGTGCCCCTGGAGAGGATCATAAAATTCCCCTTGGCAGAGAGAGAACAGGATGATAATATGGGGTTCACATCCGGTTGTCAAGGGGCTACGAGGACCAAAATCTACCGTCTAATTTAGCTATCAAAACTGATGAACTCGTAAAAAGTCAAAAATGGGACGGCAAAGTAAAAAGTTTCAACTGTAAGGCTTGCGAATCTTGAGGAGTGAGGCGTACTTACCAGTACGCCGCAATGACGAAAGATGAAGCGTAACGCAGCCCTTCGGCTTTGCTCAGGGCCGTGAGCATGTCGAACCGCAGATGATGCCTTGATGGTGGATCAGGGAGCAACTGTCACGGTTCGGTTCATAATCCGCCGGGAAAAGGAAGAATGAGGCTGATTAAACTAACAGGATCTCCCCGTTGCAGGAGAATACTTCAGCGCTCAGTTCTCGGACTTCTGATCGCAGTAATTACCGTTTGGTCAATAGGTCCCATATACTGGATTTTCATAACCGGTCTCAAAGACTCCGAAGAAGTCTACACGAATCCGCCCACAGTGTATCCCCACAGGTTGACCTTCGAAAGTATCAAATACATATTTACCGAAAGACCCTTTGCGTACTATCTCCGGAATTCGTCAATTGTCGCCGTTTGCACGGTTTTCATCTCCACGAGCTTTGCAACGCTCGCTGGATATGCGTTCGCAAAGTTTGCCTTCGGGGGGAAGTCTATCTGGCTTCTCCTGATCCTTTTGACCCGTACCGTTCCTCCCGCTTCCCTCCTTGTCCCCTTTTATGTGATGGGGAGGGTTCTCGGTTTGATTAATACCCATATTATCCTGATAGCCGGATACGTCTATCTGACCTTGCCCCTCAACATTTGGATCATCATAGGGTTTTTTGAGCAGTTTCCCGATGCGTTAATCGAGGCGGCAGAGATTGACGGATGTTCTCGAGTTTCGGCCTTATTTAGAGTGGTGCTCCCCAGCGTCCTGCCTGCTTTGACCGCGGTGGGCATAATTACTTTCATGCTTGCCTGGAATGAACTTCTCTATGGCGTCGTTTTGGTCAATACAAAGGCAGCCAAGACGCTTTCCCCGGGCTTAACGGATTTCTTCGGGGATTTTCATATCTTCTGGAACCAGCTGTCTGCGGCAACAGTGTTCGCTATACTACCGGCAATTCTGTTTACGGTATTCTTCTCCCGCTATCTGATGTCAGGCCTGGTAAGGGGAGCTCTGAAAGGCTAGGAGGGTAACCGTGGATTTTGAAGAAACGTGTCGGATTCCGGGAAAAGGCGGACTATTTTCGGCTGTTGTGAAAAATGGAGTATTGACTCAATTTATCCCCGCTTCGCAGCCACCCGAGGGCAATGGAGAACTCTGGCTCTCTCCCGGGCTTTTCGATACTCAGGTGAATGGAATGCTCGGGTACAACCTCTCCGATGACGATCTCACAGTCGAGAGAGTCGCAGAGATCAACGAGGTGCTGGAGAATCGTGGGATAACACGGTGGTGTCCTACGATTATAACTCAAGCTCCCGCCATCGTTGAGCGCAACCTCGGTATCCTCAGAGAGGTCATCGAAAAAAACGCCGCGCCGAACATCCACTGTATCCATATGGAGGGTCATTATATCTCCTCCGAAGAGGGCTACCGTGGAGTGCACATGGAACGATTCATCCGTGACCCTGATCCGGAAGAATTCGACCGTTGGCAGGAGAAATCCGGACACCATATCGGCCTCTTTTCGCTGGCACCAGAGAGGAAGGGAGCAATAGAGTTTATACGAAAGTTACGGAATGAAGGAGTGAGGGTCGGGCTGGTTCACCACAATGCGGACTACAATACGATCCTTGAAGCATATGCAGCGGGCGCATCCCTCTGTACCCACCTGGTGAACGGCTGCGCAAAGATGATCCATCGACAGCATAATATACTGTGGTCCCAGCTTTCGATCGATGACATGTGGGCGAGCTTTATCGCCGACGGCTATCACATCCCTCACTATACTCTGCGGGCCGTGATAAAAGCACAAGGAATCGATCGATCCATCCTGACGTCTGATCTGGCCCATCTATCGGGCATGCCCGATGGTGAGTACCGAAAGTATGAACGGACCGTCGTCCTGAAAGATGGCGGTTTATGGGTCAAGGGCGAAGGAACTGACTTGTTGAGCGGCGCTGTGAAAACTCTAGAACAGGACTGCGAATACCTGGCAGCACGCTCAGGATTCTCAATCGAAGAAGCCCTGGTGATGGCTTCATTGAATCCTGCCCGCTTTTTCGGGATCGAGCATCAAATGGATTTGTATCCGGGGAGGAACCCCCCTCTGGTCGTCTTTTCTTGGAGGAACAATAAGCTCTCGGTGGAGAAGGTTCTGAAATAATGTGCCGTCCCCGAGATTGGCGGATCCTTGATGTGAATCAAGGATGGAGCAAGACGTGAAGATTGAAGTTCACAAGACAAAAGGGGAATGTGGAGCTGCCGCCGCGGGCCAGGCAGCGGAAATTCTAAGAAACGCGATCGCCGAGAAGGGTCGTGCGAGCTTTATTGCTGCCACTGGGGCTTCTCAATTCGAATTCCTGAAAGGTCTGACGGGACAGACCTCGATCGGTTGGGAAAAGACGACTATGTATCATCTCGATGAATACATCGGTCTCCCCGAAGATCATCCTGCCAGTTTTCGCCGTTACTTGCGAGAGCGTTTGATCGACCGGGTTCATCCCAGAGTGATCCACTTGATTCAGGGAGACGCCGAGGATCCTCACGTCGAATGCCGGCGGCTCGGTGGGATTATTTCCAGGGAGAAAATTGATGTGACATTCGTTGGTATCGGTGAGAATGGACACCTGGCCTTCAATGATCCTCCTGCAGATTTTGATACCGAGGACCCCTACATTGTAGTGGAATTGAATGAAGCTTGCCGAAAACAGCAATTGGGCGAAGGCTGGTTTCACTCCCTTGAGGAGGTTCCAAGGCGGGCCATCTCCATGTCGATTCGACAGATCATGGAATCTCAGGCAATTGTGTGCACGGTACCCGACAAGAGAAAAGCAAAGGCTGTGAAGCAATGTCTGGAGGGAGAGGTCTCCCCTTGGTATCCGGCCTCAATTCTAAGAAAGCATTCCAACGCCTTTCTCTATTTGGACAAAGATTCCGCCTCCCTCCTCCAAAAGAAATGATGGGTCACGCCGAGGATATCGCCAGGGTCCTGATGGGAAGCAAGTCAGAGTAATCGTGAAAAATACACCCTGTAGGATGGGAAAGGGGGGAAAGTATCGACATAAATTACGGAATTCCCTGAGGGGTTGTTAGTTTCTCAACAATTTAACAACGTCCCCTTAATTAGTCCTTAATTAAGCGGTCAGCGCTCTATTCGGTTCAGAAATAGTTACCTAATCGTCTGAAATAGCTCGATGGTAATGCCGTCCGGACCCTTTAAAAAAGCCATTCTCCCATTCACAGCATCTGTGGGGGGAACGGTGAAGGTAATGCCTTTCTCCTTCAATTCCCTATAGGCCGCATCAACGTCCTCTACATCGAGGCCGAGGTGATCGTAGCCATAGCGCGGCTGCGAGGAGTCGCCGGTAATGTTCTCATCTTCACGTTTTACCCTGAGATTGATCCTGGTGCCGTTGAGATCTAAAGTGGCACCATCTGCTGTTCCGAATTTCCGCCTCTCAACGAGCTTTGCACCCAACATTCCCGTAAAGAATCTTTCCATATCCTCCAGGTCGCTGCAAATCAGATGGAAGTGATGGTATCGATACTCCATGGCATTCCTCCTTTCGTACATTCAGGCAAATCCTAGCAAGCTCGAAAATTCTGTCAAATGTT
>JGI24422J19971_10001129_pt1 | contig 16032 bp, 17 predicted proteins | sample DeeMarSWOR152_54_FD_19971 | JGI IMG/M metagenome (IMG submission 19971) | reverse complement strand
TAACAAGACGAAATTTCATTCACGGAATAATATGTGAAGAAGGAATAATATCGCCTCACTCAGTACTTGAAGTAGTAAGAAAAAGATACCCTTGGATGTCTTCGAAGAATTTTTCCTGGTAAAAGGTATAGAAGACTATGCATGCAATTAGGATAGGACATTTACGCTATTAAAGCCCCTTTATAACATGTCCTTTTCGCAGTTTCGAACAATCTGATCTATTTCTCTCTTCACTTCCTTATCGAGTTGAGAGGGTACATGTGACGAAAGTATTTGTCTGACTTTTTCCTTTGCTCTTTCGACAAGGGAACCGTCTGTCGAGGGTAGGATTGTGGTCCCTTTTTTGAGCCATATTTCCTTTTGGAAATGTTCCAAAGTGTGCTTAAGCCCCAAAAAGTTACCTCCCGGACCAACCTCGCTGATAGCATCGAAACCCAAGGTTTCTTCATTAAAACTAAAACTGCGTAGGTACGCGCGAGCGTATGTCCAAGCTTCGACGTCGAGAATCACTTGTTCCAGTGCCGAGCTGTTAGCATTTTCAAGACTTCCTAAGCCTCCACTAATATCTCCATGACCCAAATGTGCAAGAGCAAGCCATTTTGAGTCTTCAATCAGAGCTTCTAAATCCTCTGGAGTTTCATCCAATCCGCATTGAGTCGCATAACAAGGCAACCCGTAAAACCTCGCCATTTGAGCGGTGCCAGCTGCGATAAGTGGAAGCTCGGGTGCTCGATAGTTGATGTTGCCTGTCCTCATGTCTGCTGATGTTGATTCTCCGCAGTAGATCATTGGAGCACTTGGGTTGGCACATTGGAGAATGACCAGGGCGGCAAGGTTTTCAGCGTTGACTATGGTTAGTGTTCCCGCAATTGTTGCAGGCGCTGTGCTGCCACATAAGGCCATGGACATAGAGACAACTGGAATTCCTGCTTTTGCTAATTCAATCATGGCTTCAGATGAGCCTTTCTCATTGGAGCACTTGGGTTGGCACATTGGAGAATGACCAGGGCGGCAAGGTTTTCAGCGTTGACTATAGTTAGTGTTCCTGCAATTGTTCCTGGGGCTGTGCTGCCGCATAAGGCCATGGACATGGGGACAACTGGAATTCCTGCCCTAGCCAACTCAACCATGGCTTCAGATGAGCCGTCTTCAAATAGAAGCGGGCTAACAGGACAATTCACCGAACAGAATATCGGTCTCTTTCTCAACTTCTCTTTGCCACCGACAATGGCGGATGCTAACTTGATTTGCCATTTCGCTTGTTTCTCATTAAGGGCTCTATTCAAAACGTGTTTTTCTGTGTGTTCAAATGAGACGACTAAGCTATGGATTGTTTGAATGGGAGGTGGAAGTTCTGTAGGAGCCACGATGGAGTCGAAAAAATCAACTTCGTCAAGATAGTCGGCTATAATGGCAAAATCTCTCAAATCCGACGTTTTTGTCATTCTTTTTTCTCCAGTTTCTAAGTCTCTCATGAAAGTTGAGTAGCCGCTTGTAGCAATGAAAGTGAAGTCTTTTGATGGAAGTTTAAGATCGAATTTTGGATTTCTTCCACACAGAGTTATCTCTTTTGGCGCTTTTTTAATTGCTTCTTCCACTAGAGAGCTTGGAATNTTTACGATTGATCTAGTGNCATCTACTTTTGCGCCGTTTCCAGCGAGCAGACTCTGCACTTTCTTGCTGAGAACTTTTATNCCAATTTTTTGTAGTATTTTCAAACTTGTTTCGTGGACACTTTCAATCTCATCATCAGACAACAATACTAGACGTCCAAATGCCAAATCATTCCCCTCATGTTAATCTCGAATTTTGTTTATTTAATTTATTGCGCGCACCTTTATCCATTCAATGAAAAGTTGGTGTTTTGTTCTCCACCATAAGGCTAGCTTCAAAACTTATGCGCGTGCATACAAAAGCAACGTTTGTTTTATTATATAAACTCTTATAATACATAAGTTTAATAAGATTCGAATGGTGTTTTACCATTAGTTTTATCAAAATGGAAGAGTGTTTTATTGATCAAGGAAAAGTTTTTCTTCCTTGAGCTTGTCTCATGGATAACCAAATAATGGTTTTTACCTTGATTAATCAAATAATCTTTAATACTCACAGAATTCCCTTAGGAAACTTTAGGAGGAAAACTCGTTGGAGACCAAGAAAGTTGAGGTTGACTTATCTTCGTTCCATCGGCTGTTACATCCGAAGCTTGTTGTGTTGGTGACTTGTATAAACCCTCTGAAACGTACAACGAACATCATAACTTTAGCTTGGACTACGCCCATATCTCGCCATCCGCCTCTGCTTCTCCTAGGCATGGCTCCGAAAAGATATTCACATGAGCTGATTGCGGGACCCAAGGAATTTGTGGTTAATATTCCAACGGTTGACATAATTAAAGAAACCCTGTTTTGCGGTAGAAGAACCGGAAGGATACATGACAAGTTCAAAGAAACAGAGTTGACTCCCATGCCAGCCAAGATGATTCGTCCCCCCATCATCAAGGAATGCGTAGCGCATCTTGAATGTAAACTGCATCAGCAAATCTCTATGGGAGACCACACGCTCTTCGTCGGCGAAGTCCTAACCGCCTACGTGAACGAGGGAGTTTTCAACGGCAAATTCGATCTTGAGAAGGTGAAACTGATCTATCACGCGGGAGGAGACGACTTCGCAACCCTCGCCCCAGAGATTGTTAGTCCCAGTTTAGAAAAAGAGGAGAAATAAAACGGAGCGCGCGCCTACATCAGTTCCTGATTGCCGGGACAGAAGGGATCTTCAGCCCATGGATCCCCATACTCTACGTATGCTCTTATTCTGCAGCCTCCGTTGCACAATTCTTTGTAAGCGCACACGCCACACTTCCCCTTTAAATGCGTTGTCTTGTTTCGGAACGCGGATAGAATTGGGTTCTTCGAATCGTTCCATATCTCGCTGAATTTCCGCTGCCTGACATTTCCAATCTTCAATTCTTCCAACTGAGCAAACTGGCATGGGTAAACATTTCCAGCGGGGTCAACATTTGCGATGCGATCGCCAGCGCTACATGAATCCCCCGTATACTCTAAGAGTTTTATTGCATTTCCATATTCTGGGGAGCCTTCTGTCTTCAATCTATTAAGTATGTAGAGGCTGTCTTGGGGGGCATCCACTGTGAGAATTTCTATGTGTTCCGGGTCGAACTCCTTTGCTTTTCTGTACAATAAGTCTAAGATCTGGGCAACTTCATTATGCTTTAATTGCTTGTTAGCGTATAATCCTCTGCCTCTTCCACTTGGAACAAGCCAGTATACGCAAAATCTTGGAACCCCTAACTGGATTGAAAGGTCGATTAAATCAGAAATCTCGTGATAGTTATCTTTTGTGATGGTCACTCTGATGCCACATTTTAGCCCGATTTCTACACAATTTTTCAAAGCTTGTACAGATTTTCTGAAACTTCCGGGCTGGTTTCTAAAGGTGTCATGTGTTTTCTCACTTGCGCCGTCTAGGGATACCCCAACGTACTCCACTTCAAGACCTTTGATTTTTTTAGCAACGTTTTTCGTTATCAAGGTGCCGTTGCTGCTCAGCGCCGTTTTTAATCCTTTTAACCGCGCGTAATTTGCAATTTTCCAGAAGTCATTTCTCACTAAAGGTTCGCCACCCGTAAACATGAGTAAAGGAATTTGCATGTCTGCGAGGTCGTCGATGAAAGCTTTTGCCTCCTTTAACGTTAATTCGTCACCCCTCTGCGCTCCTAGACCAGCGTCAATGTAGCAATGGGCACAGGACAAGTTGCATTTGTTCGTGATATTCCAAAAGACGAGTGGTCTGCGAGTTTCAGTGAATGCTAGCATGTTGCTTGGCACTCGATGAGGCGGAACTTTCCTATGCTTAATTGCCTTGCTAACGGTCCCCGTTCCATGAACAAGCTGAGTGATACGAATCAAACTTTTCCCTCCTAATCTTGATAGTAGTTACAGTCTAGTGATGCGACTGGCACTAGCTCTTTTGAATTCTTTGATGCCAAACAACACTGCATATTCTTTAATTCCTGTGGTTTCTGAGAACATCTTGACACGTTGTTTAATGGACTCACGGTTGCGTCCGTGGATTACAGTGAATAGGTTGTACTCCCATTTTTCTGAGATGGTTTTACGGTGGTAGCAGTGTGTGACCTCCTTACAAGTGGATATGAGCTTTCCCACTGGTTCTACAAGATTTTGAGGCACCCTCCACACCACCACTGCCGCCTTTGCAACGATTCCAACTTTGCGATGGTTAACCGAAGCCCCAAACCTTCTAATAATTCCATTTTCCTTAAGTTTCTTTAATCGGATTATGATTTCATCTTCGCTTATTCCAATTTTCTTCGCAACTTCTGCAAAGGGCTCATTTAGTAGCGGGATTCCATTTTCAACCTCACGCAAAACCTCCAAGTCTATGTCATCCATATTGTTTCCTCCTGAGCTTGGTTATGTATATTGAAAACGAACATCGATCTTAAACACGCGAAGAGTGGGAAGATCTAAAATGTTGGCATCTGGGATTTCGGTTCTTCTTTTTATTTCCTCTATTGTTCTTCGCAACTTTTTTTCGTCAGATGTTCTAACAGTGAACCAGAGATTGTATTCGTGTTCACGCTGATAATTGTGGGACACGCTTTCATATTCGTTGATGATGCTAGCAACTTGTTCAATCTTTTCTTCGGGCACTTTCATGGCAATCAAAGTAGACGCGCTCAAGCCGAGTTTTCGGGTATTGAGAATCGGGCCGATCTTACGAATCACTCCCTTGATACATAGTCTTTTGAGACGCAACAATACCTCTTCTTCTGTAATCTTAAGTCTGTTGCCCAGCTCTTTCCACGGTCTCTTCATTATAGAAAATTCATCCTGAGTCAATTGTAGCAATTGTTTGTCGATTTCATCCAATTCAACAGGACCAGTCAAGTTTTTCACCACTCAATCTTTTAGGTTGATAGGTACACCAAGGTTCTTCAGCTAAATAATCACCCGTTAATCCTGTGGGCTCGTGCAAGTCACCGCAAACATCTAAGAAGTTGCTTGTTAGGCCGTAGGCGCGGGCGCGGCACCCTCCACACACCTCGCGGTATTCACAAACTCCGCACTTGCCCTTTAAGTTGTTAAAGTCACGAAGGGTCTTGAGGACTTCGGAGTTGAACCATATCTCTTTAAAAGTTCTTTCTCGGATGTTACCAAGCTTAATCGGCAGATATGGGCATGGGGTAACTTCGCCTGTCGGATAAATACGGCAATAACTGAGTCCCGCCATGCACCCTCGAACCTGGTGTTTCAGCTCTAACCCCATCTGCTCTGCAATCCGCATAAATTGTGGCGCACAGGTCGGTCTTACGTTAAGATTGTACTTTGTACCTTTCTCGAGAACGTCTCTAATCATCTTCTCGTACATGACTGGAGATATGTCCTCTATCTTTCTTCCTCTGCCAGTAGGCACCAAGAAGAATGCGTGAAAAGCGCTTGCCCCAAGTTTTTCGGCTAGAAGTATCATGTCTTCAACATCATCGCAGTTTTGCTGAGTTATAGTGGTGTTAATCTGCACATCTACGTTGTTTCTCTTGCACGCTTCAATTCCCTTTATTGCGCGTCTCCAAGAGCCTTTCACGCCGCGAAACTCGTCGTGTCTTTCAGGTGTACTTGAATCTAGGCTGATTGCAACTTTTTTTATACCTGCACTTTTGAGCTTTCTCGCAGTCTGATCTGTAATTAGGGTTCCGTTGGTTCCCATCGACATTCTTAAACCCCTTTCGGTGCCGTACCGAGCGAGTTCAAAGACATCATCTCGGAGGAGAGGTTCTCCCCCGCTCAATATGATGATGGGTCTGCTCACTTCTGCGATCTGGTCGATGAGCAACTTCCCCTCATCTGTGCTTAACTCTTTTTTACTCGCCTTTTCACGGGCGTCGATGTAACAGTGAGCGCACCTCAAATTACACTTGAGTGTGATGTTCCATGAGATGAGCTTGGGCACAGGGCTCTCTGCAACTGTCTTGCTGGTTTTTTCTTGCCTTTTCACTTTGTCCACCAACATTATGGTTTCGAGTGCATGTAGCGTGCAAGGGCTTCTATCATAGCTTCAATTGTGTATTCGTTTGGCACGACATCCACTTTAACTCCCAACTCTTCTAAGCTTCTCTGTGTCGTTGAGCCAATTGCGACGACAACCGTTTTCTCCAAGCAATCTCTGAACTTTTTACTTGGGACATGTTCGTCAGCTATTTTAAACAGGTTCTGGGCGGTAGATGAGCTGGTGAAGGTTATGGCATCAATTTTTTCCTCGAACAAGTCGTTAAGGAAAATCAAAACTTTTGAGTCATCTGATGGAGGAGCGGATTCGTACGCTGGAAACTCTAATACATTGGCGCCTATCTTTTCAAGTTCTTGCCGTAAATAGGTGTTGGCAATGCTTGACCGCAGAATAGCCACGGTTTTCCCTTTTAGATCCATTTTCCTAAGGCTTTCAACAATTCCTTCAGAGCTGTGCTGAAGAGGAACCAGATTCGTCTCTACTCCATACTCCTTAAGCTTCCCTTCTGTTTTAGGACCTATAGCGACGATCATAACTCTGTTTAATTCTTTAAGAAAACCGTTTTTTTGCTCCAAATTTTTTAAAGAATCGATTAAACTTGTAACGCCGTTTACACTCATAAAAATCACATAGTCCACTCGTCCATTGAGAACCTTGTTGACAAACTCCGTTATTGGATGTTTATCTCGCAGTGGCTTGACCTCCACTGTTGGAGCTACGTAGGGTTTTCCGCCTAATCTAGAAACAAGCTCAGCAAGTTCACGCGCTTGTTTCTTGGGTCTGGTGATTGCAATGACTTTCCCCTTAAGTGACAAGTTGCTTCACCTCTTAAACCAAGACAACTCCTCTCGTAGTTTTACAACATCTCCGATGACTATTATGGCTGGGGGCTTCACACCCCTCTCCCTAGCTTTCTGAACGATATCGTTGAGAGTCCCAATTGTTGTTCTTTGGTCACTTGTTGTTCCGCTCTCTATGATGGCTACGCTTGTTGTGGAGTCGCGACCTCCATCTAGCAGACAATTAACAATATGTTCTAGCCTTTCTATGCCCATCAACACCACTATCGTATCAATTGATGTTGCAAGTTTTTCCCACTTGACACGACTCTCCACCTTAATTGGATCTTCATGTCCGGTGACAATCACCACCGATGAAGCATAATGACGGTGAGTGACAGGAATGCCCGCATAGACAGGAACGGCTAAAGCGGAGGTTATCCCGGGCACAACTTCAAATTTAACACCGGCTTTTCGCAGTTCTTGAGCCTCCTCTCCGCCGCGTGCGAAAAGAAAGGGGTCTCCGCCCTTTAGTCTAACGACGACTTTTCCCTGTTGGGCCTCGCCTACTAAAGTTTCATTGATCTTATCTTGGGATGTAGTGTGCTTTCCTAGGCGCTTGCCCACATAAATTTTCTTGGCTTTTTTGGGAATCAGCTTTAATATAGGTCTTGTAACAAGGCGATCGTAGACGACTACATCGGCTTTCTTGAGCATCCTTAACGCCTTGATGCTCAGAAGGTCAGGGTCACCTGGCCCGGAGCCTACGAGATACACTTTACCCTTTTTCATGGGAATCTCTCCAACGCTGAATGATATTTCCAGCTCCGAGCGTCAGTATCTCTTGAGCCACTTTCAATCCGAGTTCCTCAGGGGAAGTTAGATCCCCAACCTTGGAGGTTTGGATCTTTGTCTTTCCATCGGGCGAAAGAACCGAAGCGTAAAGCGATAACGCGCCATTTTTTACCTGCGCTATGGCACCCAGAGGAACCTTGCATCCTCCCCCGATTTTTCTTACGAATGCCCTCTCAGCAAGCACCGCTGCCATCGACGGCCAGTGATTCACCAGCTTCAAAACCTCGTTAACCCTCTTGTTGTCCTCCCTTGCAACGACCGCTAACGCTCCTTGGCCTGGAGCGGGTGTGAAATCCTCAAGCAGTAACCGCTCAGTTATGTTATCCTGCATGTTTAGTCGGTGTAACCCCGCTTCAGCGAGAATCAAGGCGTCATACAGTCCCTGCTTGAGCTTTCTCACCCTTGTGTCCACGTTACCTCGAATGGATTCAGCTCTTAAATCGGGTCTTACGTAGTGAAGTTGAGCGGTTCTTCGAGGGCTCCCGGTTCTGACAATGGTTCCACTAGGCAGGTCCTTTAATCTTAGTCCCTTTCGTGAAACAAGTGTATCGTAGGGAGGTTCTCGTTCCGGCACAGCCACGATAATGGTTTTAGGTGGTTGTATGGTCGGCACATCTTTCATGCTGTGAACTGCGAAATCAACTTCTTTTCGAAGAACGGCTTTGTCTATGTCTTTTTCAAAGATTCCTTTTTCCTTGATCAGGAGCAGTGGCTTGTGAGTTATTCGGTCACCGGTTGTCTTAATTACTTTAACTTCGATTTCTAGGTCTGGGATTTTTTCCTTTAGTTTCTGGATTACCCTGTCTGTTTGTGCGAGAGATAGATTGCTTCCGCGTGTTCCGACAGTTAGTTTCATGTGATTCCCATTCTATGACGCCTTGATCGCTGAGTCCATTGCCTCCAACGTCTCGGTCACATCCTCGTTTGTGTGAGCTGTAGAAATGAAGCAGGTTTCAAACTGAGACGGTGGAACGAACACGCTTTGCTTCATTAGTTCTCGCTGGTAGCGCATAAATTTAGCTTTATCTGAGCTTTTGGCGGTTACGTAGTCTACAACCGGCTGGTCCGTGAAGAAGATTTGAAACATGGAAGCGATGCCGTTTATCTGCGCGGGCACTTTCGTGTCTTCAACTATGTCAAGGAGGTCTTCTCTGATTTTGCCCGCTCTCTGTTCGAGTTGCTTATACAGGGTGTTTCGATTTTCAACGAGAATGTTCAGAGCTGTTAATCCGGCGATCACCGAGACGGGATTTCCACTGAAGGTGCTAGCCTCATAGATCTTTCCGAGGGGGGATATAAGTTCCATAATTTCCTTTTTTCCGCCGAAGGCACCTATGGGGAAACCCCCACCCATGATCTTTCCGAGGGTTGTCATGTCTGGAATAACGCCGTAGTATTCTTGTGCCCCACCCAAGGCCAGTCTGAAACCGGTTATCACCTCGTCAAAGATCAGGATGATCTCCTCTTCCCTGGTTATCTTGCGAACTGCCTGTAGATAGCCATCGTTTGGGAGAACTACGCCAGCGTTTCCCACAACGGGCTCTATTATCACGGCGGCGACCTCACCTCGGTTCTGGTCAACAGCTTTCTCAAGTGATTCGATGTCGTTAAAGGGCAAAACTATGGTGTTTTTTGTGGTGTCTTCTGGAACTCCAAGCGATGTGGGGGCTCCAAATGTTGTGGCGCCGGAGCCTGCCTTTACCAAAACATAATCATGAGCTCCGTGATAACATCCCTCAAACTTCACGATCTTGTCTTTGCCAGTGTATCCTCTTGCTGTCCTTATCGCGTGCATTGTCGCCTCAGTTCCGGTGTTCACAAGCCTCAACATTTCCATGGAGGGAACTACGCTCGTAACGAGTTCTGCTAACCTTACCTCGGCTTCAGTTGGAGTCCCGTAGGTGGTCCCCTTTTCTAACTGTTCTCTGACCGCTTCGATGACCTCTGTACGAGCATGGCCCAACATAAGAGGCCCATAAGCCAAGCAGTAGTCAATGTAGACGTTTCCGTCTACGTCATGGATTTTGGAGCCTTTGGCATAGGACGTAAAAAATGGGTAGGGCTTAAAGGCTCTAACCGGGCTGTTAACTCCTCCGGGCATGAGTTTCTCGGCTTTTTCGTATAGAATCTTAGATTTTGGTTCGATCATTTTTCGGTTAACCACCTCGCTACTTCCTTAGCAAAGTAGGTGAGGATCATGTCTGCTCCAGCCCGTTTGATAGCCGTTAAGACTTCAAGGGTGACTGCTTTTTCGTCAATCCAGCCTTTTTCGGCTGCTGCCTTAATCATCGAGTATTCTCCGCTGACGTTATAGGCTGCTGTTGGCAACCCAAACTTTGTTTTCACTCGGTAGATCAGATCGAGATAGGCTAAAGCTGGCTTAACCATGACTATGTCTGCTCCCTCCCTTATGTCCAACTCGACTTCCCGAAGGGCTTCGTTTGGATTGGTGTAACTCATTTGGTAGCCTCTCCGGTCGCCGAAGGATGGAGCGGAATGTGAAGCTTCTCTGAATGGGCCGTAGAAATGGGATGCGTGTTTAGCCGAGTAGGCCATAATAGCCACTTTCTCAAAGCCTTTGTGATCCAAGGCTTCCCTTATTGCTTGAACCTGTCCATCTATCATACCGGATGGTGCCACAACGTCGGCACCCGCTTCTGCATGGCTCACAGCCATTTTCTGTAAGACTTCGAGAGTTGGGTCGTTTAAAACCTCACCACCCTTAACAATCCCGCAATGTCCATGATTCGTGTACTGGCAAAGGCAAATGTCAGTGATGACTACCAGCTCGTTTCCCAGAGACTTTATTACAGCCCTAATTCCTTGCTGGACGATACCATTTTTATCGTAAGCAGAGGAACCAGTTTCATCCTTTTTCGCTGGGACTCCAAATAGAATTACTGCTGGTATGTCTAGGGCAGCAATGCTTTTCGCTTCCTTAGCAATCTCATCCAAGGGTAATCGAAACTGACTTGGCATTGTATGTATGGGTTCAGGATTGTTGATGCCCTCTTTAACAAACATGGGATAAATTAAGTCGTTTGGGGTTAGAACCGTTTCTTCCACAAGTTTCCTGATTTTTGGCGTTCTTCGAAGCCTTCTCATTCGAAGCTTAGGAAACGTCACTTCCTTCTCCCTCTCTTTTGGTGGGGATTAAGGTCAAATAGCTCTTGGGCGATTGAGACTTTATTAACATCTCCACTCGTAGCGGCTTTTCTTAATTTTATGATGGGGTGGTACAAAATTCGTTCAGTTAGTTTATGCGTCAAATCTTCGATAACTTTTCGTTGTTTTGCATCTAATTTTCCAAGCATTTTTAGAGCTTTTTTCAGTTCTTTGCATCTAATTTCTTCGGCTCGGCCACACATGGCTGAGATGATGGGTTCTGCTTTTTTGCGTTTTAGCATTAACTCTAAGCGCCTAACTTCGTTCTTAACTATTGTCTCTGCCTTTTTTGCCTCTCTAAGGCGCATCTTGAGATTTGTGTCAGCAACTCCACGTAGGTCGTCAATTATGTAAAGCTGTACGTTTGGTAGATCAGCTATGCTTTCCTCCACGTTCCTGGGTTGAGACAAGTCTATGATAAGTAGTCTCTTGCCCTTTCGCTTGTCTAAGATTTTTTCTACTAGTTCTCTTGTTAACAAGTAGTGTGGGGCTGCAGTTGCGACGATTGTAGCGTCAACGTAAGTCAGAAGTTCTCTAAACTTATTGAACCGAACGGCTCGCCCGCCCAACATCCTCGCAAGTCTAACCCCTCTCTCATAGGTTCTGTTGGCCACAAAGATTGCGGCGTTCTTTCTAACCGCCAAGGCTTTGCCCACGAGCCCGCCGGTTTCGCCGGCTCCAACCACAATGACCTTCTTGTCTTCTAAACCGCCTAGAGCGTTTTCTAGTAGGTCGACGGCGGCGGACCCTATTGAAACAGCGCCTTTGTTGATTCCGGTTTTGAGGCGGACCCCTCTTCCGGTTTTGATGGCTTTCTGAAAAGTTGTCTCTAGGACCGGGCCGATTGCGCCGCACTTTTTTGCTTCATTGAAGGCTTTTTGAACTTGGCTGAGAATCTGGTCCTCTCCGACTATCATAGACTCTAAACCGGACGCTAGCCTCAAAAGGTGGATTAGCGCCTCTGGGTTGGCGGATTTTTCGAGAAAGTTATAAAATTTTTCTTTGTCAAGTCCAGTTCTCTGCCTCCAATGTTCAGCGATTTCCAACTCAGTCTCCGCTAAATCTTGTCTTGGAGCAACAGCGAAAATTTCAACTCGATTACAAGTTTGTAATATCGCACATTCCTTTACATATCTAAGTGCGTGGACCTCTTTCAATGCTTTGTTAAGGTTCTTGAATGTTAGTGTTTCTAGGACAGTTATGGGAGTTTTCTTGTATGTGAAGCGAAGGTCGACTATTCCTTCCGTTTCTCCCGCTTCTCTAACCGCTTTAGTGGCGTTCAATAATTTGTTTGGCAACAGCTTTTGCCTCCTTTAAGTTGCCCTCTTTGAGCAAACGTTTAACGTTGTGGTCCTGAATTATTTGATAGAGAACATTCTTGCGAGCTTCCTTGTCTGGTATACGAGATCGCGTGACTTTTCTGGCATAATGTTGGAGTGTCACTTGAAGAATGTCCTCTTTTGTAATGAGTTCTTCTACTCTTTTGCGCAGAACTCTTGCCATCGCTGGGCTTTTGCCTCCAGTGCTTATTGCAATTCGAATTTTCCCAACATGTGCGATGGCTGGCAGGTAAAAGTCGCTGATTGTGGGCGTGTCTACGGCACACACGAGAATCCCTCTTTTTCTTGTCTTTTTGACGATGCTTTCGTTTAGTTTTCGATTGTCGGTTGCGGCGATAATTAGATTGGATTTTGAGATCAGTGAGCTGATTGATGGGGAATTAACATCAGCTTCTGCCTCCACTAGCTTCACTTTTCCTCGTTGACTTAACTGTTTAAGGCCGTCTGTGAAAGATTTGCTAACAACGGTAACCTTTGAATTCGCTTGTGAGAACTTTCTAGCCTTCTTTTCACCTATGTTTCCGCCGCCGAATATTAGAACATTTTTTCCAGCGACCTTTAAATCGATTAGCATCTCCTACTCTCTTCTCATTGTGCATTCCTTTATTTTAAGAACTGATATAAAAAATTTGCGCATTCAGTATTATATATATGTAGAATTGTTACGAATTCCGAAATTGAGTTTGGACGCTCCCGGGTGAACTTAACGTGCAGTTGAGTTTTGGGAAAGTTTCATATGGAAACTTTGTTCTAATACCCTTGTGGTGGAGTTACTTGTCTGTTAAGTTGGATGAAATTGATAGGAAGCTTCTGAACATGTTGCAGAGGGATGCGCGAACTCCCTTTGCTAGGATTGCTCGTGAGGTTGGGGTTAGCGAGGCAACTGTGAGGTTTCGAGTTAAAAAATTAATAGAGAAAGGGGTTGTCACTCGGTTTATAACNATGCTTGACCCGAGGAAGATTGGGCTGCCCATAACTGCCACGATTGTGGCTAAGGTTGAGCCGACGTTGCTCGATAAGGCTTCGGAGCAGTTGGCATCGTTTGATGAGGCGCATCACGTGTTTCAGAGGACTGGGGAATATGATATTGTTGCTGTGGTTCACGCTAGGGACATGGTTCATCTCAGTGAGATCAGGAAGAGGGTGAAGATGATTTCTGGGGTGGGAGATGTGTTTGTGTCGGTTGCTACGCGTCTGATGAGGGTTGAGCCTGTGTTTAAGCTATAACCACTCGATTACGGTGGCAAAGAAAAAAGGTAGTAGAGCAGATTAAATTTCTGTCGAAGTATGTGATTGGACCGCTTAATCGCTTGAAAAAAGTTGACAAAGAGTTTGTTGTGTAGGTGAAGAGAGTATACGCAGGATGGCTCCTCCTCTAACATATAATTTTTAAGTTTGGCTGACGCTCTTTCAACTATGAAAGCTAGTTTCATAGAAAAAACTTGTGAAGTAAAGACCAGCTACGCCACGTTTCCAATCAGATTTCACGCCCCAATATGGGCAAAGGGCTACAAATGTGAACCCAACACATGTGGTTTATGCTGTATTGTACAACGACCGGAAAAAGTTCCAAACCAATTCCTTGACGTTTTTCCTAAACTCATCTGTGGTCATTATGATCTTGAAAAAAAGAAATGTAGAAAATACCTCCGGCGGCGCTTTGGGTGCAGAGTATTTCCTTTCATTTTCGGCGTTCAAGAAGGAGTAATTGTTACTTCGACGATGCTTGGCTGTCCTGCAACGAATTCCAGCCTTGAAGTTGACCCTAGAGTTCTAGTAAGAGCATTGAGTGATCCATATATACTGCGTGCAATTGTCGAAATGGATATACTGTACAAAGAAGCTAAAAGCAATGAATTGTGGAAGGAAGCTGACCGTTTTTGGGTTAGTCTGTCAAACAAAGTGAGAAACTTCTTTAATCGGAAAAAAAGCTTTCCGTTTGTGTCAGAGATTAAAGATTTAGTTTTTGAGGCAGTTGACGATTTTCTAGAAATTCCGAAATTGAAAAGAGAACATAGTGAACTTCCTCCGTGGTCGAAACTTGTATTCAACGTTGCAAGAGGGTACATTGCAACTAGGTTTGAGTCTTGCAGAGTTTATTATATAAAAGTTCGTGGTCAGGAGACCACAATAATTTCGACTGATAGCCAGTTGCAGGACAGAAGGGAAATTAAAATTAAGACTCCTGAGGGGCCTTCAGAATTAGAACTTGATAATGGCGCCCGTGATCTTTTTAGTGATTATGTTTCGCTGATGTTTAAGCGTCCTTTTCTGTCTTTAGCAGCTACGTGTCTTGGATTGGGTCCTAGATATGTTCCAATGTATTTGTCAGATCTTTTGGTTGGTTCTTTGGTGTCTCTGGAAATTGGGGCTGCTGTAATTTCGAGTAGAGATGGGCTTACAAGAGTTGATCGGGATACCATGAGGGAAATAATAAGTTTTTCCGAACCTGTAGTTCTTAATCAGTTTGAGATGCTTTCACTACGTGTGATTCCTATGGAATATATTCTAAAAAACCCGGTTTTCCGCGGTAGGTTATAAACCCAGAAAGAAGAAATGGGTTTTTACTAGGCGATTTTGCATATCTAGGTTTTGGAGGGAGAGGTTAATAAGGATTTGAATTGACTCATAATTTAAATGGATGAGGTTTGGTATGAAAGTCAATTGTGATGGCTGTGGGCGTTGTTGTGTTTCTCCATTTAACGAGGTATTGGTGTCGAGGGTAAAGCATAGGAAAACGAGGCATTTGCTCATGTCCCTAGTTCGACTATTAGTAGAAGACGGCATCCTTATGCAACGAAAGGTTGTTAGAACTGGGTGGACTGTTGCAAGAGATGAAATTGAGAAAATGATTAATGAGGGGTTGATTGAGGGAGTAGCTCCAGGTGCTTTGCTTTTCATTAAAAAATATAATGTAAAAGCTGTTGCTCTTAGATTAAGGCACATAATTATGCCTTTTAAACGGAATGAAATTATGGTGCCGGTCTTCGGTTGTATCTTCTTCAACAACGAAACTGGAAAATGCGAAGTTTTTACAAGGGGGTTCAGGCCTCGGCTGTGCAGAATATTTCCTTTTGATGTGGTATATAAGATTGGAAAGTTAAAACAACAGGGTAAGATAAGAAAATATGTGCCTATACCTCCTATGTGCGGTTTTGAAAGAGTAAGGGGAGCTCTTACTGCTAAACAGATAAAGCAGGTTGAAGAATGGCTAGACTTATTGAAACCACCGAAGGAAGGGGCCTCAGTAGACTCGCCCTCATCGTTGAGGAAGTTAATATCCGAGCTACAATTTCCAGCAGCTGTTCCCGTATCCGATCGAGATCTGAAAGTTTTGGGTGTGCCTATGAATTTTAGGGGTCAGCTAACACTGGACTGGAGAAGAGATCTTGCTACAAAAATGACTGAGATTCTGTCAGGTGTTTATGGAAAAGATAAACTTAATCCGAAAACGACCGATGAGCAAAAGCAGTTTGCTGAGTATATCAAGGATAAGCTTGCGAAAAGTTACGAGTGGTGGGAAAATATCAGACTTGGCAAGGAAGATGTCAAAGAGATATATGAGGCGATGGCAGAAGTATTTCATAGTAGATATCTGAGAAGAATGAGAAAGTTAAGCCGTTATGCTGCGACGTACCTGACATATGGAAGGCGAAGTTACTGAGGCTAACTGGCCTCTGGTTGTCTAAATCTGCTGAGCATTGCGGCGTCATCCAGCGAGTTTTCTTAGTCTGTTTTCCACAAACTGTTATATTGACTGTTTCCACGCTATATAAAATGAGACATGGCGATGAGCAGAATAGTTTTCGAATGTTTGAAATGCGGAAACTGCTGTAGACACCTCT
>JGI24422J19971_10001128_pt1 | contig 16059 bp, 9 predicted proteins | sample DeeMarSWOR152_54_FD_19971 | JGI IMG/M metagenome (IMG submission 19971) | reverse complement strand
GATATCCGCTGTGGCTTTATCAATTTGGCCATCTGCTGCAGCCAGTTTTGCACGCCATGTAATCGCAAAGCAAAGCTGCCTAAACTTGGCTAACTCGGGCACTTGAATGTGCATCATAGTGCCGTCCGGGGACGACATCTCGGCCCAATAATATGCCTTTTTTGCCCCGAGTTCCAATTGAGATAAAGCCTCAGCGTTCGACTGCACCCATTTGTTCAATAGCGATTGTTCTCTGGCAGAAAGGTCAGCAGGCCAAGCTTGCCTATCGATCTTCTTAAGTTCTGCTGGCTGTTCAACATATAGGCCAATTGCCTTTTGGTAGTAGGGTGCTGCGTTATCACTTTCAGGGCGCCCGGCTATTCCCAATTTATTAAACTCGGCGACGTAGTCGATTTTCGGTGCTCCACCTGGTCCGGTAATATCGTCCGCAGTGTCGGCAACGGCGGAACCAAAGCTGAAAGACGCGAGCAACAGAAAAATCGATATTGAAATTACCAAACGTCTCATGGTATATCCTCCGAAATGTAATTCTCTCAAATCGAATTAACGGCCGGCTTTTACCAGGCTGGCCAAGCTAATATATATCCATTATACAAGAAATGTTTAAATCCTTCCGTGAAAATTGTCAAATTTTTATTATTTGAGTGTTTTTTAAACTTGCTCTAAAGATGCCAGGCCGAGCCTTTCTGCAATACTGTCAAATTCATCCAGCGAGTAAAACTCGATGATTATCCTGCCTCTTTGGCCATTTTTGCGAGTTTCAATGCTCACCTTTGTAGCAAGCTGGCTGCTGAGTTTCCTTTCCAGGTCCAGGATGTGAGGCGGCTTTGAACGGACAGTTGTCTTAACCCGGCCGACGTCGGCAAGGTATCTTCGGACTAATCTTTCGACCTCGCGTACGCTGAGCCGACCTGCCATTGCTCGATTGGCAAGCTTTCGCCTGAGCTCATCGGTAGGCAGGGCGAGTATTGCCCGAGCGTGGCCCATAGTTAACTGGCTCTCGGCTAACATTTGCTTGATTTCCTGCGGTAAGTCCAGTAGCCGCAAATAGTTAGCAACAACAGAGCGGTCTTCGCCCAGCCGTTTAGCCGCTTCGGCCTGGGTCAGAGCAAAGGTACTTAAATAGTTTTGATAGGCCTTTGCGCGTTCGATCGGATTGAGGTCGGCTCGGTGTATGTTCTCAACCAATGCCCATTCGAGCAGTTGTTCGTCAGTTGCCTGGCGAACCAGGGCGGGTATGGTTGTCAAAGAAGCTAATTGAGCGGCTCGTAAGCGACGCTCCCCTGCGATTAACTGATATCCGGGCCCCACAGGGCGAACAATGATCGGCTGAATTACACCGTTGGCCCTGATGGACTCGGCTAAATCTGTTAGCTCCTGCTCATCCCATACCATTCGTGCCTGATAAGGATTTGGCGATATGGCATCGATGCTGACTTCCTTAAGCGAATCGCGCAACTCTTTGTCCGGTGGGAAGTTAGAGACTGTCGCTGAGTGGGATAATAGTTGATTTGCCTCTGCGGTTTCTGATGTTATCGGACTTAAAAGTGACTGAAGTCCCCTGCCGAGGTGTTTTGGTTTCTCTCTTTTTTTGTTGGCCATATAAATGCTCCTTCACAAACTATATTTAACACTTCCATTTTGTCCCGCACCAAAAAAGCGCTTTGCTTCGGTCCGTTTTGGTGCGGGATCGCAAAATGGGAATCCTTAGGAATCCTGTTTCCTTATCCAGCTCTTGGCTGACGTTTAGGCGTTGACCCAAATAATATTTCGGAATTTTTACTTAAAATTCTGTAGTTTTGTCAGACTAAAAAAGTGTTTTTTGCTAAAAATGTTTCACGTGAAACAACGAATGAGGGCGGGAGCCGACAGCAAAAGGCAGGGACAAATAAACTATCTCAAAACACAAAATATCGTCCCGGGCGCGGAAAGGAATCTCTTCTTTGTCAACAGAGCCTTCGCGGAGCTTGTCCTTGAGTAAGGCGAAGGCCTCAGAGCCTGTCCTGAGCCCACCGAGGCACGATGGCGGGCAGTGACAGTTTTCAGATGGTTTCCAAGAAACCGTTTCAAGTTCAGTAGACGTATAACTGCTATGGGCGGTCTTTTGCCAGGCGGATTCGCTTTTAACAAGTGAGCGCAAAGTATCATTGCAAGCCCTTCGCTTTGTTTGTGGGCAGACTCCGCAAGGTCATCGTTGTCAGATGCTCTTCTGGCGGGAGCTGGTTGGTGCGGGAACGAGAGTATTGCAAGCTCTCGACTGTTTACATAAGGGATTTTCAGTAGCCGGCATTAGGCTGTTAAGTATTTTTTGCGGAAACGAAAGAAAAGCTATTTGAACGGGTGTGATGTTCGAGGACCAAAGTTATCCGGAGTAAAGTGTTTCACGTGGAACAGGAACAAAGAAAAGGCAAAAGTAAAAACGGGAAATGTTGGTAACGTATGGGGAGCTGGGAGAGAAAAGTGAGAGGAAATTAAACAGCAATTCAATCTGGAATTTTGTTAGTTGTAAATAAACCAAACAATACAGGGGGTTAAATTGACACATGAATTGGCATTAGGTTTTTCGAGACTTCGGTGGGAAATGCCCGGAACGGCTCTGGGAGCGCAACGAGACGGTTTTATCAAATGTGCAGGTTACCTTCTCCGGGTGAGACGAGATTTTTTGACAGAACTTTTCCCACTTTATTACAACAATGATACCAACAATTGGCTGTAAGCCTGTCTTTGAAGACTGACGGATAGATTCTGAATGATAGCAGCTCAAACTGACTAACTTAGTCGCAATAATGAGTATAACTTTATTTTTAATAGTGAGATGGGGCAATTTGAATAGCAGTAAAAAATTTCTTTGTCTCAAAAGCATCACGCCCGAACCAAGCAGCAAAATTATAGCTGGTTCGGGCGTGTGCTTTGGCGTTAATATACTACAGCCGACTTATTAGCGTTTGGCTAACTGGCGAGGTTGGATTTGCATGTTCCTGTCATACTCCATAGTGAAGCTGTATTTAACAACAGTTGCGCTCTGGTCAACGGTATTCGGCGCCAGCTTCAGGTCCCAGCGTAAAATACCCTTCTTCCGAGCGGTACGTAGATATTCGGCGTCCTTGCTTAACTGGGGTTCAGTTCTTTCAAGCTCTATCTTGATTGAAGCATCATCGGTGTATGGCAGACGATCCAGTAATTGCAATTCGACTGCAGCATTTTTGTAATTGCTAAGAGCAATACGGTAGTGATAGGTATCGATGCGATTACCGCCCTGGATTCGTGTCCTTTTGTCTTCAAGCTCGTGGGCCACCTGAACCTGCGAATCTATACCGAAGCCGGCGGTGAATTTTTCGCCGATTGTTACCTGCGGCAACTGGCTTTTGCCAACAAATTCGCCGTTGCGGAACATACTGGCCTGGCCGGGCAAAAGAACCGTATCGCTGTCGTTAAGCAGGTCCGCCTGCAGATAGACGTAATCAGTGAGCAACGGAGTGGCAATGAGCGTGAAATCGGCTTTTGCTGTAATTGTGGCAATGGTAACGAGCTGCTGGTCACTGCGGCTGGGCAATGTCAGCCTGCCGGGTAAATCATACGTTACACTAACTCCTTCGATGCGGGAAATTTCGGCTATCTGCTGCTGAAATTCTTCCAATTCTTTTTTGCCGACATTGTAGAAAAATGTCTGGCTTTGCCGTGCCAGCTCGTTAAGTTCCGTATTGGCCGCTATGCCCTTTTTAATGTTGGCTATGCGGGATTTTTGGTACTGTCGAGCCTGATCAGCAAAGACTTGTCCGGCCTGCTGTGTCGGGGCGGGCAGAGAAAGACCCACAAGCATAGGTTCAAGAATCGGTGGGGCGGCGACCATAGTCGGTTCGGCAGTTGAAAGGCTCAATGCGACACCGTTCCAATCTTCGCCGCTGGTCTGGTTTACTACTGCGTTGTATTCGATCAGGACGTTTGATTGTTTGGGATTGGCCCGAAGGTTATATTGCTGCTGCCAGTTGGCGCCGTTGACAAGATAGCTCATTTCGATAGAGACTTTTTTTCCGCCGCCTTTACTGATAAACAGCACTGCTTCTCGCTCAGTCCGGGATCGACCGGCCATCAAATCTTGACGCTTGCGTTCAAGCAGCTCCCGGTTCTTTTTCAATTGAGCATCTTTATCTTCGTATTCCATATTGAGCTTGTGATATTCAAGACCTTTCTTTTCGATGTATTCTGCGAGCTTTTCCAGAGGCTCAAAGGTTAACAGTCCACGATTCAAGTCACTTTTTGCGGCGGTAACGGCAAAATCTCTAAGTTTCTCGAACATTTCCCATTGGCTACGGCGGTGTTTGCAGTCCCATTCAGCGTGGTTAATTTGATTGTTCACATCTTCAATTTCGGCATCGAGTCGTTTTACTTCTTCACGAGTGTCTTCCTTAACCGCTTTCTGGCGGTACCTTACGCTGAGAACCTTGATATTATCGGAAGTTTGGGCGTAGATACTTTCGGGAACGATGTTGTTCGGCAGGTCTTTGACGATTAGCTCGGAGGCACCCGGCGGTAAATCAACGTTGATTGTGCGGGTAACCAGGGCCTGGCCACGATATACTATGACGTTCGAGATAGTGCCGGTTGTCGTCGGCGCATCGGCAAAAGAGGCCGCAGCCAAAAGGCCAATCACCACAACTGCTAACAGAATGATTTGTTTTGGACTTTTCATTTTTCAGCTCCTTTCAAAAAGATTTCAAAAAAAGTTTAGGAGAATCAAGAATTAACCGTTTTCCTTTTGATATCTCAAAATCCGGCTGGTCCCCGTATCTTAACTTCGCCAGAAGTAATGCCACTTATACTCCAGTTCAACGCTTTTTCCGGGTTTGAGTTCGTATTTCCAGGTTATGCGGCCAACGGCGTTGAAATGGTACCACCAGTATGGCCAATTGTACCAGCTCCACCAGAATGGGAGGCCGTCTGAGGCCATCCATTCGCCTTCGTGCCTGCCCAGGTGCTCGACGATGCCTTCGTAACTGGCGCTATCAATGTGGCCGAGCACAGACCGCCGGATTTCCAATTCGACGGTTTCCAGACGATGGTTTGTGAGATGGATGGTCCCGGTTAGATTACTTTTGGCATAATTATAGCCATCCCATTTGGCCGCATCAGGTATGCGGTCGGTTTCCTTATCAAGCTTTTCGACAGCAATGTCCACAGCAGTAGTTAGCTCAAGGTCGCTCGATGCGCCGACAGCAGTGTAGGTCATCATGCCCTGTGCAATAACGCGACCTTCACGCAGAATCAGTGCCGGAGCCGTCGTTAATGGGCATTTTGCGTTATTGACAAGGCGTATCTTGTGCATTACCTTTGGTGCGTGGTAAAGCCGTGCGAGTTTGGCCTGCTGGTCATCGTTGAAGCGGTGCCGAACCTCCGGCGGCGGTCCGAACGGAAGGTCGAGGACAAAAACATCGCTATACTTCAGCTTATACTCGGCCACCGGCACAACCATCCGCTGACCCTTCTTCAAGGTTACATGCTCGAGCGTGAAAATGTAAAGGTCCTCGTTCTTTTCGGAACCGGCGATGTTGGGACCGAGGTCGATCGTGCCGGCGCCGGCCGGAACAGTCTGGCGGCGTACGGGCCGCTCTGCCTGACTCATAATCATATTGGAAAAGGCGAAAGCGGTTTGGCTGTCACGCTGGAAATGGCTCGATAGCTGTGCGATTGTCTGCTGCAGCGAGATTGGATCGGGGGTTTGCTCGAATGCAAACGTGGGTACGCCAATCACGAGGTGTGCCTTGACGTCTTCGATATCCGTCAATTCATTGATGAGGGTTGCCTGGAGTTTGACTACGGCGTTGCCCTGACCGTCGATGTCGATTCGATAGTTGGGAATCCAGCGTATGCCACGCTGAACGTAGACCATACCAACATTCGCGGTCTTTTCGGGTTTGCGTTTATTCCAGTCGAGTCTGAGCGTCATTATATTTCGGAATTCCTCGCCGGCCAGTTCCGGCTTAGGTTCATCAAGAAAAGTTATCTCCGTAATACGTGCTATAGGGACAGCTTTGACACCGCCTTCAAATTTCAGCAGAACAATGCTGCCTCGCTGCGGCAGCGTGTCCGGATTTCCCGGAGGACTGATGCGACTGAGCTCTTCAGAGCTTCGAGTTGGAATCCCGAGAATGGTGGACTCGTAGGCACTGAGTCCGGCCTCCGTAATGCGGACTTTAGCACCGATGTTTCCCTCGATGAGCTCGGGAATGGTAAGAGCTGTTCTTTTAACCGAGACAATGTGTTTACCGGAGACGACAGCAGTGAGCTTGGCTTTGGTGTCTGCCGAATAAGCCCAGAATGTTCCTATAATCGGCCTTGGCAGGTAATCGAGTACGACGTTTCCATCGGCATCGGTCGGCATACTGCCCTCGTGCAGGACGAAAGCGTGGCCATTCTTGAAGACAGTAACCTCCTTGACAGGCATGTTCGCCAGCGCAGCTTCGGAGATATTGGCCGCTGCGTTCGCCTGAATGGAAAGCACTACACAGATTCCGAGAAGACATACAAATTTGGGCAGCCACTTCTGATTTTGACTTGCACATTGCATTTTGGTTTCTCCTTGCAAAAAGGTTTTAAATGGGTTCTCGAACTGAATCATTTATGCAACTCGATCATGGTTGTCTTGGCGATGGGACAATGCTTTTTGTGCGAATCTCTCTACCGTCCTCATCGTAAAAGCGCAGGACTACTTTCTGAACGGCCAGCATCTCCTTTGTGAAAGGCCCGGGAGCGGAAGCGTCCTTTAGCTTGTAATAGATTGTTTGCAGTATCTGGCCAGGCTGATAATCACTGCCTGTATATTTCCAGGCCCTTATGGTTCTTCGTGCGGCAGTACCGGCGGTGGTCATCTTTGCATAGATTTCTAACGGATCCAGCTGGCGTCCCCCGCCAAACCATTGAAGATCAGTAAGGTCCAGTGGATAGAAAACAGCCGCTTCTGCAGGGGGTAGAGACCCAACCATTCGCCACCATTGCCGATACGCCTCCAGAGTTTCTTGGAGGACCTGTGGCGATTTTTCACACGCCTGCAGGTTTGCGTAGTCGTCCTGCGGTTCTTTTATGCAGATGGGATTAAGTGGGAGGTGGTAATAAGTACCGTGAGGAGTGTCTCCTGTTTGCGTCTGCCTCACTAACGCGGTCTGTTTTTTACGAAGGCCCTCGATAAACCACAAGGCCACCATCCCTTCCCGACAATAACGTCCTATATAGGAGGAAGCATTTAACTTCGGCATACCTTCCATCAACTTGTCACTTTCTGCCAGTTCCAATAAAACCGGGATATCCTCCCATGTGAACCTTGGAAACCAATTTGCGTGGCGGGTGATGTTGAATTTAAGTCCAGCTTTTTTGTCCGCCTCAGTTAACGTATCTTCTGCCACGACGAATGAATAAAATAAATCTATGACGCGCTTACGATGTTTATCAAAATTGTCTGATTCTATATCTTTTTTAGATGATGGAAGGATTTCAATCTGGACAGGTTTACTCACCAGACGAATAGGCCCTTGTCTTTCGTGCTCAGCCCACGCAAAACGGACAGTGTGTTTGCCGGGTGTCATATCGAGTGGCTTACCATCGGTCACGCTTTGCCAGTATCTCTTATCCATAGTAATAAGCATGTATCCCCCGCCTTTGGTCATCCAATCACTTGGATAATAGCTGTGTCCCATCACCCATTTGGGACGGGCACACCGATGCCAGAGGCCATCAACCTCAAGTAGACAACCTAAACCAGGAATATTAACGAGCTGGAGGCTGCGACCTCTTTCATCCCGCACATAAGCCTTAAATTTAGGTGTTTCGTCGCTCTGCCATGTGGACTTGTTGGGCAGCAGTTGGCACCGAACACCTCTAGTGCGCTCTGCTCGCACCGGCTTTGGCTTTGATACTTTCCCGCCTGCCAGAGCGATATAAAGTGCGCAAATAGCACTAACGATCAGCAAAGCAAGCAAGGGGCGCTTAGAAAGCCCCATACCACGTATAATTTTCTTCACTTTCCAATNCATAGCGGTTTCATTTTTTTCATGTACCATTTGATTTCCCTTCAAAAAGGTTGCAAGAAAGGTTCTCTCGTACTAAATCCATAATACGACAACACCGGTTGAGAGTTGAGTAAAATGGATGTAAAATAACGGCTAAGCTTTTTTACAAAACATTTACAAACCTTGCGACGTGATTTCGCCTATAATATAGATAGATACAGGTGTCATTATGGAACAGAAAGTACAAATATTAATAATTGAAGATGAGCAGAAAATCCGAAGCGCCCTGAGGGACTTTCTGGAGTTTCACGGTTTCGAAGTTGCCGAAGCTGTAGACGGGCTTGAAGCCGAACGTATCGTGGTCGAGAGGCAGTTTGACCTGATTTTGCTTGACCTGATGCTGCCGAAAATCAGCGGCGAACAACTGTGCAGCAAATGGCGTCGTGATCCACCTCGGGGCGGACACACTCCCATTATTATGCTCACCGCCAAGGGGCAGGAAAAAGAAAAAGTGGCGGGACTTAACCTCGGCGCCGATGATTATATTACCAAACCATTTTCGCTTGAAGAGCTGCTGGCCCGGATAAACGCTGTGCTGCGCCGCACCAACCCGGCCAGAGCGGTCGGACAGACTTTTAAGTTTGCAGATTTGGATGTTGATATTCCAGCTTTGAAAGTAAGACGCAAAGGCAGGGAAATAGAAATTACCAAGCGCGAAGCAGGAATAATATTGTATTTTGCCGCAAATCCGAACCGTGTCATTGGTAGAGAAGAACTCTATAAAGAGGTTTGGAATGATACTATGACTGAATTAGGCACAAGGACCACGGATATGCATATTGCCAAGTTGAGAAGTAAAGTGGAGCTGGACGTGGGCAATCCGCAAATTATTAAAACCGTGCGCGGCGCAGGTTATAAGTATGAAAGTAACGAATAGAAGATAGCGGATAGTATATACGCTAATAAAACCAAAATGTACAAGTGGCTTGTCATTCTATCGGTGATAATTCTTTCCGCCCTTTGCGGGCTGGGGTGGCTGGGGTACCACTCTATCCAAATACGTGCAAAGGGGCTGGAAGGAGCGCGATTAGGTGAATTTGCTGAAGTAGCAGAACAGATAAGGCAAGATGTCAAACGCAAACTTGACCAGTTCATACAGACCGAACAGAACCGGCCTTATACTCACTACCAGTATTACCATGTGCCGGACAGTGTTGTGCCCGGCCAGCAGCCGATGCCGGTGCTACGTTCGCCGCTGGGCGGTCGGCTGGATAACGGCCTGGCCTACGGCAACTTTCAAATCGAGCCTGATGGCAACATCACCACCCCAAATGACGATATTGGACAAGATCCACAGGCAGCAGTTATTAATAATGAGCTGTACACTGAAGCGCTGCGGAACAGGATGAACATAAAGAATAATCTGCTGCCTGCGCTGAGCGGAGCGATACCAGGCTCATTTAAGTTAAAAATTGATGAAAGGGCAGAAGTTTCGCTAAATATTCCAACCAGGGGAATTAAGGAGACTGATTTGCCCAAAGGCGAAAGTTTCCAAAAAACGGCTGAGAAAGGCAGAGAATTTCTCGGAGAGGGTGCCAAGGCTTTACCTATCGAGAGTTTCAAGAGGCAGGACCAGAAGGCTCAGGTTATAAGACAGCGACGTTCAGTGGTCACCTCCAACGTAGCTCAGAGCACGGAGCTCGGCAGAGGACAAGCTGCTTCTGACAGACCCATAAGCCAAAGCGGGAGTGAAATTGCCGCACAGCCCAATAAACCGGTGCAAATGAGAGAAGAAGAGTTACAAACTTATAATTACCGACTTCCTGGGGCACGCGACTCCGTCCGGACAGAGCCAGCCCAAGCACAATCGGCACGGATGCAAGTAACAGAGGATATGTACGATATGGAACAGCCGGCCGTGGAAGAAAGTCAGGCTGAAACGGTGGAGATACGAATTGAACCGTTTGTGCCGGTGGTGGTTGGTGGCCAGGACGCCGAGCAATCCATATTTGCCGGGCAGGTGTTTTTGCTGAGACATGTACAAATCGAAGACAAGCACTTTCTCCAGGGCTTTCAGCTTAATGAAAAGAAGTTGATCGAGGAGGTCGAAGAATCCGCATCTCGATTTATGCGCGAAGGTATGAGTTTCGAATTGCCGCAGACAAAAAGTGAACATGTAGAAGATGAAATTGTTGCCTATACAGCGATATTTGATTTTGGCTTCGGTGATTTGATATTAAACCTTAAAGAAATCGACCCAGCCTGGATTGGAAAACAAATAAATCAACTGCGAAACTGGTATTTCGGAATTATTGCGATTGTGCTCCTGGCGGTTATGCTCGGATTGGTCAGTTTATGGCGTAATGCCAGAGCCCAACTCAAGCTGGCGCAGAAAAAGGATGATTTTATATCGGCTGTTTCTCACGAGCTTAGAACCCCCCTGACCTCAATAAGAATGTACTCAGAGATGCTGGAGAAGAACTGGGTCAAATCAGAGGACAAACTGGCCGAATATTACAAGAATATGCGGCAGGAAAGCGAAAGACTCAGCCGGCTGATTGAGAACGTGCTGGACTTTTCCCGCATCCAAAGGGGACGAAAAAAATATGCGTTCAATATAGGTGATGTGAACAAGTGCGTTGCGGACGTGATCGAAATGATGAGGCCCTATGCGGAACAGAGAGGCTTTACGATAAAAACAGAGCTTGGCAGGCTTGAGCAAACGGCTTTTGACAGCGACGCGGTTACACAGATAGTTGTTAATCTGCTGGATAATGGAATCAAATACGCACACAATGCTGAGGATAAGACTCTTACAGTACGGACCAGAAGCGATAATGGATTCATTTTAATTGAGGTTGAGGACCACGGCCCCGGCGTGCCTCTTAGGCTGCGAAAAAAGATATTCGAGGAGTTTTATCGCTCCGGAGCCGAAGCTACGCGTGAAACTACTGGAACAGGCCTGGGTCTTGCACTGGTGAAGAAATTCGCCCAGGCCCACAACGGTTTTGTAGAAATTCTCAATGCCAAGCCAACCGGCGCGATATTCAGGGTGGCCTTGGCTGCCCGGATGTAGCAAGGACCACCGTCCCCGTTACCAGCCCATTCGGCCCTCCGGCTGCGCTCAGGTCAATCTTTCTTTCGCTCAGGGCAGGCTCTGCATGGGCACAGACTTCGCGGGGATAACGAATCGCAAAGCGAAAATCCGCACAATACCCACTTTGTGCTTATGCTATATCTTAAAACTCAATAAACAGTTCCTGCAGGCTGCTTGCGTGTTGCTTGGGAAATGAGTAACAAAATCATTTTTTTATGTTGAGTTGTTGATTACAATCTGTCAGTTCAGTAAATAATTCATTGAATGAAAGGAAGCATTATGACTTTTCGCAGAGTAATGTTGAAAACGGCGGTTCTTGTGTTGGTGAGCGGTGCGGTGGTGTCGGCGGTGGAGGGGTACCAAAGCAATCCGCTTGTTATCAAACTTGCCATCCCCGCGCCCAAGGACTCGGCAGGTGGGATAATTGTGGCAGACGTCAACAATGATGGCAAAATGGATTATCTGGTTACCGTGCCTGGTCATCTGGCCGTCTATGGCAACAACGGCAAAAAAATGTGGGTAGCCGAGAAGGATATTGTGGTAGGTAGCTCCAGTGAGAGCTACGGGCTGCCGGGTCATTGTGGTCCCGGTGTGGCGGCCGGTGATGTGGATGGTGATGGGAAATGCGAAGTGGTATTCATCACCAAAGACTCTGTCATCCACGTTGTGGATGGGGCAACGGGACTGGAAAAGGCCGGCGCCAAGCCTCCGCACCCCGAAGAAGCCAACTGCTGGGAAGTGGCTATGATCGCTGATTTTCGCGGCACCGGCGGCGACCGTGATATTCTGCTTCAGGCCACCAACAAAAGCGGCTACCGGATGGGAAAGTTCCTCGCCGCCTATGCTATGGATGAGCTTCTTAGTGGCGGCAAATCACTTTGGCAGAGCGACGAGTTCATTTGCTGTGCCCACAATTCGGCCCGGCTTGCCGACATCAACGGCGACGGGCGCGATGAGGTGCTTGGAGCGACGATTTTCTCAGCCGATGGGGAACTGTTGAGCCGTGCGGTTCCCGGACGCTGGCATATGGACAGTCTCTTTGTGGCTGACGTGTGTCCGGATAAACCCGGCCTGGAAGTCGTTCTGCTGGAAGAAGGGAGCAACCAAGTGCAGGTTCTCGGAAGTAAAGGGCCTATCTGGCGAAGCCACTTCGAGAAGCAGGAGCCTCAAAATGCCGCGGTCGGCCGTTTTAGAGAGGGCAGCGATGAGATTTTTATCTGGTGCCGGTCGCGCTACAACGAGCATCAAAAACCGTTTGTCTTTGACTCAACCGGTCGGAAGGTTTTCGATTATAAGATGGATGACGTTGCCCCGGCCGGCTGGACGGCAAGTGGCGTAGAGATAATTAATACCATCGACTGGACGGGCAGGTGGCAGCAGTTAGCTTGCGCCAAGGAGCGCCATCGAAGTGGTGATGTTTGCATCTTTGAGCCGCTTACGGGCAAGTTTGTAGCACACTTTAAGGAAAAGGCGGACCGGCTGTACGTGGCGGATGTGACGGGCGACTGGCGGGAGGAGATAATTGTTTTGAACGGCAGTGAGTTGCATATATATGCGAACAGCGAGGGCAATCCGAGGCCAAATCAAAAACGTTTATGGGACGATCGAAATTATCGTCGGTTGAAGCAATGTTACAACTACTATTCGCCGTAAAAGAGCATTACATAATAAGGATCAATAGGCTGACCGCGGTCCTACGTGCTGCTGTCGAGCAGTGATCAATGACGCCAGGAGTTGCATATCTTACATTAATCTGGTATAAATATTTGGGTTCCCGTAGAGCGGGGGCCACAATAAAGTATGTGAGATTAAAACTAATGGAAGCATCGGAATTAAAATCAGCGATATCAGAGCTGTCGGCCCGGGTTGAGAAAATCCGGGACTGGCTTTGACTTGTCCAGCAAAGAATCTCAACTGCAAAAGCTTCAGATCCAGATGTCTAAGGCGGGATTCTGGGATAATCCCGATTCAGCTCAATCTGTAGTTTCCAAATTGAGCGCGCTTAAATCAGTAATTGAGCCGGTGGAAGAAATACAGCGGGAGGTTAAAGACCTACAGGAGCTGTTCGAACTAGCAGTGGCTGAGTCGGATGAAGAGGAGCTGAGACAGTTGGAAGATGACCTGGGTGCACTGGTCAAAAGGTGCGAACAAATTGAGCTACAGGGGCTGTTGTCCAGGCCCGAAGATATGAAGAACTGCTTTTTCAGCATTCACGCCGGGGCAGGGGGGACTGAGAGCTGCGACTGGGCGAATATGCTGCTTAGGATGTATACGCGGTATTTTGAGGCGAATAAATACAAGTTCCGGGAGCTTGATATTACGCCGGGAGAAGAGGCGGGAATTAGATCGATAACTCTGCGGGTCAGCGGGCCCTTTGCATACGGTAAGCTGTCGTGCGAGACAGGGGTGCATCGGCTCGTGCGGATAAGCCCGTTCGATGCGGCCAACCGCCGTCATACGAGTTTTGCAGCGGTAGATTGTATTCCGGAATTTGGTGAGGACATTGATGTTGAAATAAACGAAGAGGACCTGCGGATTGATTTTTATCGCTCGAGAGGAGCTGGGGGACAGCACGTAAATAAAACGAGTTCGGCGGTACGGATTACACACGAGCCGACCGGTATTGTGGTGCAGTGCCAGAGCGAGAGGAGCCAGCACAGAAACAGGGCCGAGGGGATGAAGGTACTCAAGGCCCGATTGTTTATGCTCCAGCAGCAAAAACGGGATGCTGAGCTGGCAAAACTGTACAGCGACAAGGGAGAAATCGCCTGGGGAAACCAGATACGAAGCTATGTTCTGCAGCCTTATCAAATGGTTAAGGACCATCGAACCAAATTTCAGACGAGTGATGTGGATGCAGTGCTGGACGGAGAACTCCACACATTTATCGAAAGCTATCTGCGACACAGAGCAAAAGTCAAAAGTAAAAAGGGAAAAGTGTGAAAAGACAGGAAAGAAAGAGAAAAGAATGAAACGGATAGTTCTGGTAACGTTGGTCGTTATTCTATCAGGCTTTGTTATTACGTTCGATGGCTACGGCGCCCTTGACAGCAAGCAAGAACAAACTCACGATGTAGCAGTTACTAATATTTCAGCACCTTCAAGCTGTGTTCAAGGAGATATTGTCCCTGTAACAGTCAGCATTGCAAACAAAGGTGCTCAAAGAGAAGCATTTCGTGTTGCTCTGCTTGATACAGTCAGCGGTGTGGAACTGGCAAGCCGAGAAATGACCCTTGAGCATCAGAAATACAAATCAGGCAACACTGCCGATTTGATTCTGTCCCCCACGTCTTCGGGGCAAGGCAATTTTGGCTGGGGCATCAATATTCATGGGGACATCAATCAGGATGGTTATGATGACCTTCTTATTGGAGCTAGTCTGTGGAATGAAACCCATGGTCGGGCATACCTTTACTTTGGCGGAGCAGACATGGATGGGATCCCTGATCGGATTTTTGCAGGAGAAACAGCTGGTGACTTTTTAGGCGATGGCGGAACCGCTCTGGCCGATGTGAATGGGGATGGCTACGATGATGTAATCATTGGAGCTCGTGGCTATAACAACAATGATGGTCGACTCTATATCTTTCTCGGTGGAGTAGATATGGACAAAGAAGCGGATGTGATTCTTGATGGCGAACCCGGAAAGACAGGATACTTCAGCTGCAATTGTCTATCTGTCGGCGATATAGACAAAGATGGCTATGCCGATGTGCTAGTGGGTTCATTCGGCTATGACAAACGCAGAGGCAGGGTGTACCTATACTACGGGGGAGATCCAATGGACAGGTCAGCGGATGTCGTTTTCGAAGGAGAACATGCTGATGACCTTTTTGGCCGCAATGCGACTATCGGACAAGACATAGATGGAGATGGATATAGAGATATCCTCATTGGAGCACGTACAGCTCCTAAGGGTACGAGGAATGGGCGCGCTTATCTGTTCTATGGGGGCGACAGGAACCAGATGGATGCCGTGTGTGATATGACTTTCTCACCACCGGTTTCTGGAGTGCAAGAATTTGGGAGTTCTCTGGACATATACGACATTGACGCCAATGGACACGCTGATGTTGTTATTGGAGCCCGCTGTCAAGGGACTGTCTTCATCTATTGGGGTGACGAGAGAGGTAAAATGGATGCGGTCGCTGACGTTATTATTTGGGGCGAGTCACAGTCGAGCCTTGGAGGAGATAAATTGTTCTGTTCTGATTTCAACAGAGACGGCTATGGAGACATTGCAGTTGGGGCCTATAATTGGCCCCGTCAGAATCGTATAGGTCGGACATATATCTACTATGGCGGCACCAAGACCTCGATCGATACTCAACCAGATATGATTTTTACAGGGGAGACAGAAGGCAGTTGGTTTGGTCATGATATTGGGGGAGGTGATTTCAATAATGATGGATATACTGATCTGGTTGCAGGGGCCTGGGGATACAACAATAAAGAAGGCAGAGCATACGTGTTCTATGCCCCTTTTGAGAATAAGACCGACATCGGTTTTAACTGGGACACCACCAGCGCTTCCGTAGGTAAACACACCCTTAAAACAGAGATTAGTCCAGTTGAAGGAGAAAAGAATACAGAAGATAACATTAAAACCGCAACGGTTATTGTCAAATCAAAGGTGAAGGAAAAATGAAAAATATCATAGATGTCGAATTGAAAACGCGGAAGGTTGATTTCATCCAGTGCAAGACAGATTTGCTTGCGGTGGGGTTGTTTTCTGATGTTGAAAAATTGGATAAATTGAATGCAGAACTGAACAGCAAGCTCGAAGGTGCGATTGAGCGATTGATTGAATTAGGCGATTTCAAGGGGAAAGAAGGAACGAGTGCAATCGTTTATGGCAACGGCAGAATAGGGGCCAAGAGAATTCTACTGGTGGGCTTAGGTGAAAGGAAGAAGGCGAGCCGCCAATGGCGGGATACGGTTCGCAAAGCGGCATCTAACGCG
>JGI24422J19971_10001124_pt1 | contig 16079 bp, 8 predicted proteins | sample DeeMarSWOR152_54_FD_19971 | JGI IMG/M metagenome (IMG submission 19971) | reverse complement strand
GGTCATATCGAAGACTATTCCGCTGCACAACGATTCACCCGCAACTCCGCTTCCCGCCCCACGAGCAGCCACCGGTATACCTTTGGCACCGGCATATGTGACAACGGCAACCACATCTGCTGTGTCACGTGGCGCAACAACACACTCGGGAACTATCCTGTAAATACTCGCATCAGTGCTGTATGCAGCCCTGTGCAATACATCTGCAAAAACATCCCCTCGAACAACTTTGGCCAAATCACCTGCAATTTGAGACAGTCCTTTGTTCATCGTTTAATTTATGCTCTCACACACTTACGCTTTTTCGCTCGAACGCACTTGTGTTCTTTCTGACTATTTCTCAAAATCGCGAGGCAGGAACTGTGCTTGGGAAATGGTCCCACTCATCCGCAGGACAGCAAGGTCATCCTCACTAACCTGTCCAGTGATGAACTGTTGAACGACCGGGTGTGGATGGTTACGGATATGCTCGGCATCGCCGTCGGCAATAATCTTGCCGTTATGCAGCATAATGATACGGTCCGCTATCTTGTACGCACTTGTCATATCATGCGTAACAACTATTGTTGTCACGCCAAGTTCTTTCTGCAGCTTCAAAACAAGCTCATTGATTACATCCGCGCGAATAGGGTCCAGGCCCGTAGTCGGCTCATCATACAAAATCACTTCCGGATTTAACGCAATCGCCCTTGCCAATGCCACCCTCTTTCGCTGACCTCCGGAAAGATTCGCCGGATAATAATTTTGAAAACCGTCAAGACCAACCATAGCCAGTTTGGCCTTTACAAGCTCTTCGACCAGGCCCCAATCTGTTATCTTGTAGTGCTGTCTTATCGGGAATATTATATTGTCAAAAACACTAAGACTGTCGAACAACGCCCCGCCCTGGAAAAGAAAACCGTAATGGGTGCGTATTTTATTTAATTCATTTTCACTTAGATTGTCGATTCGCTGGTTCTTAAAATAAACCTCACCCGAACTCGGCCTTAACAAAACTATGAAATGTTTGATTAAGACAGTCTTGCCACATCCGCTCGGTCCGATGACAACGGTCGTCTTGCCCTTCTCAATTGTCAGAGAAATATTATCCAGTACCACATTCGAGCCGAACCTTTTGGTAAGGCCTTTAACAGAAAGCACGCCATTAGAGCTTACCGCCGCCGTCTGATTATTCTCATCTGACTTTTTCAATTTTATATTTGCTTCTCTATCTTTTACTTTTCACTTCTAACTTCTCACTTCTCACTTTCTATCCTACCAGGCTTTTGAACGGCCAAAACGTATTGTAAATCGCTTTGAAAATCACCGCCAGTGCAAAATCCAGCGCCAATATTGAAATAAAGCTGGCTACAAACGCCTCCGTGCACGCCTGTCCGACACCGTGTGCACCTTCCTTGCACGTGAAGCCTTTATAGCAGCTAATAGCCGCGATTGCTCCGCCAAAGAAAAACCCTTTCACAACCCCGACAGCCACATCCCACAGCTCCACGCCAGCCGCGCTAAAAGTCCAGTACGCCCTATTGTTAATCCCCAACTGAATAACACTAACAAAATAGCCACCGAGAATGCCCAATAAATCCGCATAGATAATAAGAAATGGCGTAAGCAGCAGGCACGCCAGAACTCGCGGTGCAACCAGGTAAAATACCGGGTCCGTACCCATACTTTTGACCGCGTCTATTTGTTCGGTAACATTCATCGTTCCCAGTTCAGCAGTTAAAGCTCCTCCCACCCGGCCGGCTAACATAACCGCTGCAAGCACAGGCCCTAATTCCTTCACGACCGAGATGTTAATCAATACGCCCAAGTGCTCTTCCAGCCCCATACCCGCCAGTTGGTCGTATGCCTGAACTGCAAGCGTCATTCCAACGAATGCTCCTGTTACCATTATAACTGGCACGCTGCGAACACCAATCAGCAGCATTTGCGTCCAGATTAAAGGGTACGTCTGACTCCTGGCAAAGCTCCGCAAAGACGCAGTAAATGCCTGCAAGACAAACCTGGCAAACTGTCCTATGTTGCCTACTCCCCTTACCGTTTTAGCCCCAACCAGCTCAATCATAATATCCCACTCCAAAATGCTTATCATCCCCGCACAAGCAGGGACCCACTCCACAACCCATCTTCAACGGCAGCTCATCTTCAATAGTAATCAATCAACGCTCAATAGTCAATAAGCAATGTCGCAGCTCCGTATATAGCCGAACCGCTAACCAACAAATTGAATTACCCCCAGCACTGCAAATGGTTCTTTACACCCTTGATTCAGCCTTGGCCTTTGCCCGAGATTCCAGGCTAAACACAATGCTGAAAAGCCGTAAATCTCATACTCCCTCCTTATCTCGAAATTCTTATGATATTTTTATTTTTCCCCCAGTTTTCACATGCAGCTCATTATTAGCATTTCCATTTTTTAAGCTAATCTCTAATGTATTGCTCGAGCCCTCGATCAGGAACAGCTCATTCTCTTGTGCTGCATAATAATTGGGATAGTAATTCATTATATATTTCTTCTCATCTATTACCACAGAATACTTATCTTTCTCTTGCTTTGCCAGATTCGTTATGATATTTCCGAATCTATCGATTCGCACAACTATCCCTTCTCTTGCCTTTCTGTAAAGTTCCAGCTTCTCGATTTCCTCTATTTTCTCACCTATTGTCTCAAACCTGCCTGAATCTATATTTGCAGCCGCTTTTACAAATACATCTCTGCCGTGAAATGTTCGGCTGGCCTTCGGCGGAATGGCAATCTCTCTTAAATCAATTATTCTCTGCTCTTTAACTGTTTCCCACAGCAGGCCGTTATCCGGCCCGACAAAATAATATTCAGTTGTTTTCAGCCCTATTGCCTTTCTTTCCGTACCTACACCGGGGTCAACCACACAGCAGAATGTTGCACCTTTTGGAAAGTATTTGTAATTATTTTTAAGTATCCACGAAGCCTCAATTATTTCTTGTGGCCGAATACTATGGCACAAATCAACTATCTTCGCACCGCCGTTGATACTATAGATGACTCCCTTCATCACCCCAACGTATTCCCCATCTCCAAAGTCAGTGATCAGCACAATCATATCAATCCTCTTTTGCTTCCACCCTTTTCACTTCCCCCTTCTCCCTTTTCAATTTCCCCCACTTAAGCGTTCGTTATTCGATACTCCCTACTGTCCCCCTCCTTCGACATTCATTATTCGATATTCGACGTTCATTCGCGTCATTCTGAGCGCAGCGAAGAATCTCAAACTCAAATTATCAATAATCATTGATCAATAATCAATTGGGTTTTGCTGGGTCGCGCCTTCTTCCAAGCTGGTCATTGCTGCTTTGTTCCTTGCTTGCGAGGCAGCTTTGCCCGCCATTGCTCGGCCTGCTGTGGTTTACCCCAGGCCTCGTAAAGCTTGGCCAGGTTGTTCATAAAATCCAGCGTGTCCGGATGCTTCTCACCCAACACCCGTCGCCTTATCTCCAGCGCCTTGAGGGCCAGCAGCTCTGCTTCCTCGTACTGTCCCTGCCCGTAATACACAAAGGACCACTTGTCCATCGAGCTCAGCGCGGGATGGTCACTGCTCTCCACAAGTTTGGCGCACTTCTCCAAATCACCAATCGCCTTTTCATACTTATGCAGCGAAATATATACTATTGCTCGTGAAAGGTAGTTATTTGCATCGAGGGAGTCAATCTCAATGAGGTGAGTTGTTTGCTCCAATCTACGCCGCAGGTACTCCTCGCTGCTTAGAGCGGGCGCCAGTGCCTGATAGGTAGTGATTTTCGGGTCGAGCGTTGCAAGCCAGACTTCTTCAAAAGGTCTTTTAATTTCGATGATAGTCCGGGACCCGTCTGGCGACCAGATGCATGTTATGGCCGGAGCACCAGAAATTTGCCAAGCGTTTTTACGCTCCACATCAAAAATCCACAGGCCTAAGTCGGAATCCCCGAACCCTCCCAGACTCAGCTCCTTTCCGTCAGGCGACCACCTCACAATCATCCCCCTTTGCGGCCCGGGTGCAGTCCATCTGGTTACAACCGAGCCGGAGGATAGCTCCACGATTCGAAGCTCACTGCCGACCGCATAGGCTACGTATTTTTCGTCCGGTGACACCCAGGGATACAAACCCGGACACGAGATGATCCTTTCAGGCTTGGCAGCAGGATCGTCGACACGAATGGAATAAAGTGCCCTATCCGCCACAGAATGCGAATGGAAGAAGACTCTCCTTGAGTTACTCGCCCAGATAGGCCAGGCACCCAAAGCCAGCCGTCTTGGCTCCCCACCCGCTGACGGGATGATCCACAGCTCTTCCTCCTGGTCTCGTATGCGTGTTGGCTCGCGCACGAAAGCAATATACTTACCATCAGGTGACCACGTCGGGTCCTTGCCGAAACTCACCAACAGCCTAGTTCTGCCGGACTCAAAATCCAGTATCTCAATACCACTTGACCCAGATATGGCGGGCGCTGCTGCCGTCAATGTCTTGGGCTCCCATGCAAACAAGTCTGATCGGCCGTAAGCCAGTTGTAGTCCATCGGGCGACCAGCTCGACTGCCCGTATACTCCGGGCACTAACCGTGTCGCCTTGGCTTCTAAGGTGCGATAGTAATCCGCAGCTTGTTGCATCGCGGAAAAGGCACTCCCAAGTTCAATATCTGTCCGCAGCTCGAATGGATGGCCGACACCAAGGACCTTGAACACATATCTCTTTGCCCATGCTTCGAACCGCTGTTGCTCCACAGGGTCGTCACCTACAATCTTTCTGTGTTCTTGTCTTGCGGCCTCGTAGTCTCCTAACGAAACCAGCCCGGTAAAGACATGGAAGCGATAGACGAATTCTTTCGGTTCAAGCTCGATGCAACGTTTCGCATCCACCAGTGCCGCTCTATGGTTACCCATACGCAGGTATGTTTCACGGCGTTGGTTGTAACGCTCGGCAAGCTCAGCTTCGACATCGCAAATTTTGATCGCATGGTCGTGGTCCTTAATTGCATCGTCGAATCTACCTGTTTCCCGGCGGGCTATCGCGCGAAGGGCGTACCCAAGCGAATCCTTCGGGCGCATCACAATGGTCGCCTCAACGTCCTGTTCCATCTTGCGGTAGTCTTTCATCGCATAATATGCGAGCGCCCGTGCCTTACGAGACGGGTAATGGCTCAGATCAAGTTGCACAGCCTTGGACAACCATTGGATGATTTTCTCTGGAGTGCTGGCAGTCATCGCTCGGAGGCAATAGGCCTCAGCGGTTTGTGGAAGTAACGACTCGGCGAGCTGCTGATGTTCTTTAGCCTTGGCAGAATCACTGCCAGTATAGATCCTTGCCAGCAAGTAATGTGCGGGCCCCGCAACTTCTGGTTGCTCGTCGAGCAGTTTCTTCAGTGCAGCTTCGGCATCGCTAAATCGGCCTACCTCAAAGAGCAGGTGCGCGTGGAGCAGCCGCGCTTTAGGACCTACGTCTTTGCGCTCGAGATGCTCTTCAATTTCAGCCAGAGCGGCTTGGTAGCGTCCCTCAGCGTAGAGTTTCTGGGCCGTCGAAAGATTACGATCGGCTTCCACCTGTGTTTCCAGCTTAGCCAGTGCATCAAGTGCACGCTGGGCCTTCAAGTACATCACGGTGCTAACGACTAAGCCCACCACCAGCGCCGCCGCCACGACCGCAGCCGCCGTTAGCGGCGTTCGGTATTTACGCAGGAATTTCTTCATACGGTATATTTTGCTGGGCGGCCCAGCTAATACGGGCTCGTAATCGAGGTGTCGTTGGATGTCCTCCGCCAAAGCATGGGCCGTTTGGTAACGGCGCATCCGGTCCTTCTCCATGGCCTTAATCGTGATCCAGTCCAGATCCCCGTGCAATTTCCGCCCTAATGTTCGGACATCCGTGCGACGCAATTTTGCCACCTTCGTCGATTCTTCCCCTGAAATCACGCTCAGTCGGGCGCTGGGCGTCTTTGGATCTTCTTCGCGGATCATATGTCGAATATGGTCAAGCCCACCTTCACGAAGTGTTTTGGCATCAAACGGCAGTACGCCGGTCAATAGTTCATAGAGCACCACGCCGAGGGAGTAGATATCGGTGCGGGTATCAATGTCCTGAGTTGTCATCTCCGCTTGCTCGGGACTCATATACTCCGGAGTCCCGACAAACTGGCCCTGCTCAGTCACCAGCGTCCGCTCCGTCAACGGCTGACTGATGGCCTTGGCCACTCCGAAATCGATGACCTTAGGCACGGCCTGCTCACCCTGGATGGATACCTGTATGTTCGAGGGCTTGATGTCGCGATGGATGATCCCTTTTTGGTGTGCGTGCTGGACTGCCGCGCAGACCTGCAGGAAGAGATTAAGACGCTCCTCGATGTTTAACTTGTGACGGTCGCAGTGTTCAGTGATGGGAACGCCCTTGACGTATTCCATTACGAAGTATGGTCGACCAGCCTTAGTCGTTCCTGCATTGAATACTTTGGCGATATTTGGGTGGTCCAGCAGGGCCAAAGCTTGGCGTTCAGCTTCGAAGCGGGCGATAACCTGTTTGGTATCCATGCCCGGCTTGATAATCTTCAACGCCACTCGGCGTTTGACTGGTCTGAGCCGTTCGGCCAGATAGACTATACCGTAACCGCCTTCACCTAAGATGCTGATCAGCTTGTAGGAGCCAATCTGGCTGGCTGACAATCCTGCCCCGTCCGCAAAGCTGGCCGTGGGAATGCTTTTGTCCCTACCCCACCGTTTGTTGTTTCCTTCTTCATCATCGCTCATTATTATGTCGCTTTCCAACTATATAATATCGAAAATCGCAATTCCCGTTAACTCAATAATAAACAAGCATCAACCAGTAATCAATTGAAAACGGCTGCTATATCCGACAAAGAAAATTTAAATTCATCCTGGTAAGTCCTTTTTTATATGATATCCTTCACGAGAAGTAAAATTTCAATCATTTATGCATAGATGTCGAAAAATCAAGGTCATAAAGTACTCTTCTTCAGTTTTTGTAAATTTTTCCTCATTTCTTCCTTTCTTTTTGCTGTCCGATGTGTATTTTATCGGTCACCCCCTTATTTATATCCCCCATATTAACACATATTTAATGCTAAACGACCCTATAATTTATTTTTAGCATTCTTTCCTTACACAGACATCCTCAAAAAGTAATTTTCCTCCAAAAAATCGATATTTTTACATCGCGAATCCCTTCTACATCGTTAAGTCACTGCAAATACAAGATTTACTTTAAAAATTACAAAATAGAGGATGTTTTATAAAATATCATAAATTGCCTATATTAACTAAAGTTTTTTTTAACAACCACCCGATATTTATGTTACCGGCTAAATATATTGCCTATATTAACATTATTTAATGACAATAAATTCTAACATGTAATATGGGTAATATACATAAGATAAAATGTTAATGGAGAGCTAATTATGATAAAGCAAGATATTTTGGCTCGTTATTTAGAACCCCTCCTGCGGGGTGATAGAAAAGCCTGCCGGGCTGTTATAGAGGAAGCCCTCCAGCATGGCATACCTGCCAATTCCGTATATGTGCACATAGTATGGCCAATTACTATGGAAATCGAAAAACTGCTGCGATCAGACAAAATCACTCCTATCCAGGAGCATTTGGCCACGCGGGTTAATCGCACTATCGTGGATCAGCTACAAAATAAGCTGCCACGAAGACCCAGCAAGAATAAAAGAATAGTCGTATGTTGCGCACCAAACGAATTACAGGAGCTCGGTGCTCAAATGATGACAGATTTGTTTGAAAGCGATGGGTGGGAAGTAAGATTCATCGGCGGCGGTCTAACCAACGACGACATATTAGCTTTTATACATGAATACGGCCCCGACATCCTGTTAATTTATGGCACTGCTCCTAAACAAGCACCTGATGTCCGGCGACTCATCGATACTATCAAATCTGTAAACGCTTGGCCGGACATGCGGATAATGGTATCGGGCGGACTATTCAACCGAGCCGAAGGGCTCTGGCAGGAAATGGAAGCTGATTTGTATGCAGCGACAGCCCTTGAAGCTCTCCAGGTAGCTTCAAACGATAACCCAATAGAACACTGCGAGCGAAGAACAATAAACCGTCGTAAGAAAAGACGCCATAAAATACCGCAAGGAGTACCTGTAGTAGTAAATAGCACGGTGTAGTTGGTCAATTCTCGTGTTANGAGTTCCGCGTAACAGATTTCATGTTATCCTAAAATTGCCTTCCCCAAATTAACACAGTTAAAAACTAAAATTTTTAAAAATTGAGGATCAATCAAGTTTTTTAAGTTTTTTTTAGGAGGATATTAGTTCTTAGGCCAAAACTGCGGCTGGTTTGTCAACTTGCAGATTCTGGGAAAGATAGAGAAGAAAAATATGCGAAAAAATGAGGCAAAAATCGTTAAAAATTGGCAAAAATTGGTAAAAATGCGCGCCTTTTTGACCTAAATTGGAAGAAAATGAACCGTTTTTATATTTTAACATTTTGTTAACTTGGGAAATTTAGGAAGTTTTTAATTGGCCACAGATTACACAGGTTTACCCTATGAGATAACGGCTACGCCTATCTCACGGGGTGAACACTGATTTATTAACCGCAGAGAGCGGAGAGATAGATAGGCACAAAAAATTGGCCACAGATTGCACGGCTCGACTTAACTCGTCTCAGTCAGCGGACTCAGAGAATTCAATAATATTCAACCGCGGATTGCACAGATTTACCCATTGAGATAACGGCTACGACTATCTCACGGGGTGAACACGGATTTATTGACCGCAGAGAGCGGAGAGAGCGCAGAGATAGATAGTCACGAATAGGCACAAAAGATTTGCCACAGATTGCACTGCTCGACTTAGCTTGTCTAAGACAGAGGAAACAGAGAATTCAATAATATTCAGCCACGAATTACACCCCGTTAGAAAACATAAGGTACGTTTCTCACAGGGTAAACGGATTTATTTGTTTTTAGCCAGCTTGGTGTCCTTGGAAATCTCCGCTCTGAAAGCGAGCTTTCGCCACAGAGACTCGCTTTCGGCCACAGGGTCATTTTACAATGACCCGTTTATTAAGCTGGTCAAAAACGATTTTGGACAGGATTTATGGGATGGAGATATTTAGGTGTTTAAAAGCTGGCCAAAAACGATTAAGGACAGGATTTACAAGATGGGGAACGAAGTATGAGGGGCGAGGGATGAGAGGTGAATGAGGAAAGGATTTACGGGATAGGGATATTTAGGCGCCGGAAAGTATTTCGCTGAAGACGGACGACCGCATTCTCTATGAATCTGCAGGTTACAGAGCAAGTATAGCCCCGAAGTCGGTCCGGGCAGCAGCCCAGTCAGGCCGCCCAGTTTTCGATGTGCAGGTCATCACCTGCAACTTCACGGATCTCTTTCAATTCGTCATTCGTAACTAACGTGAGATGCTTTGTAATGGCTTGAGCTGCTATCCACAGGTCATTTTCGAGACTCCCAAGTTCCAGCCATGTGCCACGATCGACAAGCTCTTCCAGACTCAGTCTTTTCTTTCTATCCGGGGTAATGGGCCCTAAGCGGCCCCTGAGCTTACCGTACTCTTCAGCGGTGTGTGTGCTAATATACTCAATCAACGGCTTCTTGGCCGTGATAAACTGCAAGTGTCTAACGTGGAGGGAAGATTCATCTCGCATGCTCTCGTTAAGGCCTACACAAATCTCGCCCCAAGTTATCACGGATATGGATAACTTAGTTTCTCGCGGTAGCTCCTTCAGATGTTTCTCGATGTTCCTGTGCTGCTCTGGATACTTTTGGGGATTAAACCAATACGCCCATATATTCGTATCTACGAGGAAACTTGGCATGTTATTTTTCTTTGAATACTTCAGTGGCTTTCTCGAGAGCCTTAATCATTTCGGGGGATCTGACTTCTTCGACCCATTTGCGGACAAAAGAGACGGTTGACCTCTGATACTCCTCAGAAAGATATTCATGTAGTGGAATCCAGGAGTCGAAGTCTTTTGGAAAGTATCCGGTAAACNTGAAGCCCACACCCTTTCGCTCCCATCCGGCAAACAAATCCAATAATTGTCGTTCAAGTTTTGGAGGTAAGTCGTAAAGACGCATAACCTCTGCGTCGATGGCTAACATCTGCCTCTTAGCTTCTTTGTTGTCTACGTCCCTCTGTAAAACCTTACTTGCCGAGGAAAACAACTCAAAGTAACTTTTGACCAAACGGCCCAGCTTACTCAAAACTTCCTTTCCGACATCTGGTATTGGCAATACACGAAGCATTCCCGTAAGCACGGTTCGCTTTGTCCCATGACAGTAAGAATACGCGTTTGACAACGGAGAATTCAGTATTGCCCACAAAACCTCGATTGACCATTCCTCAGTTTGTGGACGGACTACTAAGAAACTGCTTGTTACCGGATGACCTTCATAATCTATCAACGCCTTCAATCGCCATGGACCTCGACTTACTGGAGCGTAGTTAAGTAAAACTTGCGATATCCCCGTGTCAGTTCCCCTCCTTCGACTACCAATCGCCTCCGAGCCGAGGTTCAAGTACCAAATTTTTGGTTGGTCGGTTATTTTAAGATCCTTATGAAATTTCAAAAGTCCCTTAATCGCACCCGAAAACTTTGTCTTGCTAAACGTAGTAACACCTTCTGGCAAATCCTTACCCTTGAAGTCAAACCCCTTGCCTATATCCGCTATTTCCTGCAAGGTTCTAAGTTTTATGCAATATTCCCAAACAGAGTTGAGTTCAGGGATACGTAAATCGTAATCATCTGAACCTAGAAAACGAGCCTGTGGTATCACTTCCTTCGGTGCGCTGTAACGATGCCTAAATGTATCCAGGGTTTTTTCCCTAACCCTCACATATATTGTTTTGTTTGTAACTCTCCTGAAAGTTCGCTTTCGTCCCAAGACAACGGCGGATTCATGATCAGCAGAGGGAAAAACATTATCAGGCAAAACGCATATTTCATATATTTCAAAATCCTCAACCAGCATTTTCCGCAACGGAATGCTATTTACATTGTTTAGAAAACCGCGAGGCAGTATCACACCGAAAACTGAACCAGTTGGCATATAAGGTAAAGTTTTGGCGACCACTTCAGCAGCTTTGTTACTATACTGCAAAGTGACACCTTTTTCGATGTAACCGGATTTTTCCTCTGGCCTAAAGTTTTGAAACGGTGGATTACATAGCAAAATCGTTGCTTTGCTTGCCATGTTCGAAAGAATTTCCCCGTCGTATACATCCGTGGACACCAACTGCCAACCATTCGGATTCGGAACATCAGCCAAAGTCAACGATAACCTAGCAATCTCCCTCGCAAAAAGGTCTTTATCCACGCCGAACAAATGGTCTTTGAGATACTCGTGGCGTTTTTTCGGCTCGTGCTCATCAATCATTTCTCTCAGCAGTCGAGCAGCGGAGACCAAAAACGGAGCATGCCCACAGGCTGGCTCCAGCACCACGCGATTTGCTTGCGGAATCTGCTCAATCCACGGCGCAAGCTGCCATACTATGTAATCCACTAAATATGAGGGCGTGGCATGAATCCCTAACGCTTTTCTTATTTCTTTCGTAATAAGCGTGTTTTCGTAAACATACGCAAGTGATTCAATGGTTAAATGCCTTAAGCTACCAAATTCCTTGAGCAGCTTTGCAGCAGCTCTTAGGCCTTTTCCTTGTCTTCGAGTTAACTCCGCTGGTGGCTGTTCTGGACTGTAATGACTATGGACTTTTCTTAGTGTCTGCGATACATCGTCAAGGTTCAGATCAGAGAACTCTAAAACCTTTTTGTCTGTTAGGATTTTTGCAGCCAATAACCGAAAAACGGACTGAAACAACCATCGGCCTAAATCCTCATCTATTTTTGGCTTTTCAAGTTCGTTATGAACGGCAGCACACATTCTTTTGATTAGCTTCGACAGATGGTCGCCCATTTCATGTTCAAAAAGCGGCATCAGTCCAATATCTACAAAAGTCAGTTGATGTTGAGGATCCAAACGACCAAGAGTCTTAGCACGATAGATGCTTTTTGGGGCAAATTTTGTGCGGTGCTCATGGAAGAAGTTTGCAACTTGGCCTGCAGACACCTTCTCCTTAAATTTAGCTCCTTGAGTGGTTAAACTCCACCATTGTAGTTCTTTTTCACCGCATGCAAAGAAAACAGGAGCTCCGAGACCATCGTAATCGGCCACCAATTCTCCAACGTCAGGAACCGACCGAAAGTTTGCGTCCAAGCCAGCCACGCACGCGTCACGGGCATCGCAGGTTTCATAAGCAAACCCGACTAATGGAACTTTATGATCTCCAGAACTATCAGCGTACGTATAATTTTTCTGCAACTGGGCGTCGCTGTAGCCACATCGTTGCAGGTATGGGCGCAATTCTCGAGTTGTAATAAGTGTGTCACTGATGAGTGTTCGTCTCCTTCAATATACGAATTTCAGGCGCTAAAGAATCCTCTGGCGCTCTAATTAGAGCTAATGGTAACTTCCTTGAACCAACTTTTTAACAAACTCCATACTATGATTATACAATTGCCAAGCCCAAAGTTCCAGTGTGGCAACGAGGAAAAATCATTTTGTGTGTTTTTGTAGATTGTATTTTACCGTGTTGACGAGGGACTGGCAAGAGGGCAAAAGGGGATTTAATCGCCGAGAACGCTGAGGCCGCAGAGAAGAAATTAAAAACGGGATTCTTCACTGCGCTGAGCTCCGTTCAGAATGACAAAATGGGCTGCGCTTCGTTCAGAATGACAAAATAGGCTGAGCTCCGTTCAGAATGACAAAATGGGCTGCGCTTCGTTCAGAATGACAAAATAGGCTGCGCTCCGTTCAGAATGACAAAATAGGCTGCGCTCCGTTCAGAATGACAAAATAGGCTGCGCTTCGTTCAGAATGACAACTGGAAAACCCCGCGTAAAGGACGGAGCTAAATATGAGATTGCCACGTCGGCCGTGGTACGGCCTTCTCGCAATGACAGAGAGCATAGATTCCGTGTCAAGCACGGAATGACACATTATCTTTTTGTAGTTTGTATTTTAGTCGCATTCAGGTGCGGTGCAGGCCAACCACTCAGCGGCCATAATTGCAAAATCCGAGAAGTCGACCTTGCAATCCTTGTTAAGGTCGGACAGCGGATACGGATGCTCCAGGTCTCCGCAGCATGGTGATGGATTAAGCGTCAGGTCATAGATTATGGGCGAGTCCTTTAGGGTCGCACTTTGCAAAATGGCTTTCACCTCCAGATACCTTCCGTTCGGAGTATTCCGCAGGGCNGAGTAGTTTCTGACATCTTCCCACAAAGACCAATAACGCCGGTCNTTAGAGCTTCGCACTTTAACGGCTAAGGTGGTCCCCGCCGGCTCATAGCTGTTCCANGATACCACGCCCCACCGTGTATCAAATGCCCTGGTATTGTGAACAGCCGTCCATGAGCCTGTTTTTGTCGTGAATGTTCTCGATATTATTCCCGTCATATCGCTGTAGCCGTAGTGTCTGGCGCCGATGATTCTTTTCGAAAGGTCAATCAGATTAGTGCGAGGGTCTATCCTCTTAATATATTCGTCGCCGTAATTCACGACCCAAACCTTGCCGACAGCATCAACCACCACTCCCGTCGGCGTATTTCCGACGGTAATGGTTTCCAGCCTGACACCGTCATTGCTCCAGCGAGTAACCGTGTTCGGTTCGGAATCAGCCGTCCAGACATCGCCTTCATCCGTACAGGCAACCCCTCTTGACTGAAATGCCCCGGGCTTAGTCCAATCGAGCGTGCCGGTAGAGATATCAATTCGGGAAAGCTTCGAATCCGTCCATCCTGAGACAAAAAGATGGCCGAACCTATCCAAACCTAATCCATAAACAAAATGACCCAAGGCAATAGTAGAAACTGAATCATCCGTCGGGTCCAGCCGCAGCACATGATTTTTGTTACGGCCAGACGACCAAAGTATACTGTTCTCATCAACCACGGCCCCGTAGGCTGTGTGATTGAATGATGAAACGTCTATCGTCTTTAGTATCCGGCCATCCGAGCCACTTATATAATAATACTTCATAGTGTCGTGACAACCGGCCCAGACATTGTTGGATTTGTCTACGGCAATCCCTCGCGGCCCAGGATCCCACGAATTGTTCGCATAGGCTCCCAGATACTGGCCCGGTATGTATGTGCCTTCGGCTCCCGGAATTAGCACAATCTCATAAATCACGCATTCATCGCTGGCCCAAGGCAGAATCTCATCACCAGTGATGTCACCGTCACCGTCGAGGTCGCGCGATGTTTCAACAATGCTGTTCCAGTTGCGATCCATATATTGTCCATTTTCCAACAGGCCTATCTTAACCACTGTACCGGTGTTGCGATTAGCAACCCAGCAATTGCCGAGCAGATCGACCGTTGTTCTCGAAGGGTCACCAGTGGAATCCGGCCCTGTATGATACCGTCCCAACTCTCTTCCGGTTCTTGTATCCACTTTGGACACGGTCCCTTCATTGGAGTTGGGCACCCAAATGAACGGCAAAGTAATGGACTGAGTCGAAAGCTGCAGTTGATCGGGAACTGTTTCATACTGAACACCGACAAGCGTCCCCTCATCAAAATCCTCATTTGTGGAATACACCTTGCGCTGCAGCGGTCCGGGGATAATGTCAGCAAACGTCGTTATAGCTTTGACAGTATCATTCTTATTGGGGTCAGTTAAAGACCACGCTGTAATCAGCTCCTCAAGCACGCTGCCATAAGGTACATCAGGCTCTGGTATTATCTCCACGATAAGCTCCACATAGCCGAGAGAAGGCAAAATAGGGCTGGTCCATCCTGTGCCTGTCACTGCTTCGGTAATATCCGCATTGCCCAAGGTATCAAAGTAACTTACGCTCCAGTTTTCATTGCCGCCGGAGCCGGTGATTATAAAACTGTCAGAAGCAAGCCTGTCATTCTCCAGCTTTATATCGTAAACCGCGGCCATCTTCTCACCAATTGTCTGGCTGCTCGCCTGCAGGGACAAATCATTGTAAACATCGCCGCCAGTGTACAACACCTCATCATCAGTGCGAATCTGCAAGTCCGGCTGAACGTACAGGCCCAGATCAATGACGGCCACGTTGTCGAACATAGCCCTACATAATACACCATCTCTGTGCGACGTGACGGCCAATCCGATGTAGACGGTATCTGCCATCTCGAAAGTCGCGGGGTTCCGGCCTTGCGGATCGGGATAGACTATCTCATTGTTGGGCTGGGCCACCCAATTAGTGCCATCTGCCGAATAATAACCCGTAAATCTATTGCCTTGACGAACAATCTTTACCCAGTAAGGAAAAGTGATTTTGCCCGGCTCGCTGCTCGATGAATTAGTGATTTCACCGGTAAGCGGGCGGTGCAGGAAAGCTGTGCCACCAGCCGACGTTAATGCCATAAAAGCATGTTTGGAATCAGCGTCAAGTGTCTCACGAATCATCACTCCGGCCAGGGCCGATTCATGCGTGTCTTCTATACTCACGATGCGGGCCATTATTTCGCCATCACCCAACACAGTTCTATACACGAAGTAGAAAACATCTGAGCGGTACCAGGTATCCGCACCGCTTCCGATGACAATCCACTCACCATTTTTCTCCAATGCAGCTCCGGCTGTGCCCCGGACACCGATATCCTGGTGGGACCATCCCGCGGGGAGCTGAGACAGTGCCCTGCCGGCAAGGGTCAGCACTAAAAAAGAAACCAAGCAGGTTATAAGCAGTTTAAATTTCAGAAATCTCACCTGTTTTCAGCTCTGCCGCTATTATTTGCGCGGCTTTATGACAACACTCCTCAGACAAGTAAGGATGCTCTTGTGCAACAGAATGAAAATGCTAATCTGTTAACATACTTCATTATACTGTTTTACAGCACTATCGGTCAATCGTCTTTCTTGAAGAGATGAGTGCACTGCGGCGTTTGTCTAAAGTGGAGACAGTAAGGTAGCGTCTATAAGGGTATGAAAGTTCTAATACAACAAACTATGTATGACAACGCAGGCGGTCTTCAAACACGGCTTGGACAGCAATAATTATTATCGCCGGTCTTTTTGCAATTTATATT
>JGI24422J19971_10001122_pt1 | contig 16085 bp, 10 predicted proteins | sample DeeMarSWOR152_54_FD_19971 | JGI IMG/M metagenome (IMG submission 19971) | reverse complement strand
TAGCTCGAATTACTAAATTCGACCCTTCAGGCTTTAAGTGCCAGATTGCCGCTGAGGTAAAGGATTTCCACCCCGAGGACTTTCTGGACAGAAAAAAGATAAGGAGGACCGATCCTTTTATTCATTACACACTGGTGGCTACCAGAATGGCTCTGGATGATGCTGGATTGTCTATCAATGGCGGCAATGCTGATAAAGTTGGGGCGATTATAGGCACGTGCGCTGCGGGGATGATCACCTATGAAAAGAATTTGCGTGACCTCGGGGAACAAGGTCCTGATAGCGTTTCCCCTTTTTTTCTCCCTGGCTTTCTTCCCAACATGGCTGTGGGAGAGGTCTCCATTGCCTTTGGTGCTAAAGGGCCAAGTAAATGTGTAGCTACCGCCTGCGCTACTGGAAGCCATGCCATTGGTGACGCCTTCAGGATTATTCAATATGGTGAGGCTGATGCCGTGATTGCTGGGGGGAGCGATGCCTATATTATACCTCTCGCCCTTGCTGGATTGGATAGAATGAGAGCTATATCGAGGAGGAATGATGAACCTGAAAAGGCGAGCCGTCCATTTGACAAAAACCGCGATGGCTTTGTTCTTGGTGAAGGAGCAGGCATTTTGATTCTTGAAGAGCTTGGCTTTGCTCTAAAGCGAGGTGCAAAGATTTATGCCGAGCTTCTCGGCTATGGCTCCAACATCGACGGGTTGCATATCACTGAGCCTGATTGGGAGAATCAAGTACGGTGTATAAGGCTTGCTTTAAGTGATGCTGGCATCCTGCCTCAAGAGGTTGACTACATCAATGCTCATGGAACTTCTACTATGCTCAATGATATAGCCGAAACTAACGCTATAAAAGCTGCTTTAGGGGAACATGCTCAAGAGGTGGCGGTAAGCTCCAATAAATCTATGATAGGTCATTTATTGGGGGCGACAGGTGCCGTAGAAGCTATTTTCACCGCTCTTACCATTCGGGATAGCATTATTCCGCCCACCATAAATTACGATACTCCAGATCCGGAATGTGACCTGGATTATGTACCCAATGTAGCCCGAGAAGCCGAGGTTAATGTAGCTTTATCCAACTCTTTTGGCTTTGGTGGAGCCAACGCTGCGCTGATTTTCAGGAAATTCAGGGAGTAGGTCCACGGATGGTCTCTATGCCAGCCCATAGCTCCGTTTCGCTGGCGCCTATTTTTATAGCACGAATAACCCCGTTGCTATCTATGAAATAAGTGGTGGGGGTATATCGCACATTGTACTTGTAGGATACCTGTGCATCTTTGTCCAGGGCTACGGTGAAGTGTAGCTTGTAGTCACCAAAGAATTGCTTTATGCGTGAAAGAGGGTCCCCGATATCGACTGCTATTATTGCTATCTCACCACCGCTCTGTATGGCTGCCTGTTCAAGGTAGACCAATTGGTTCTGACAAGGGGGACAAATGGTATCCCAGAAATTAAGCACCACTGGCGTCCCGCGCAATTCAGACAGAGTCATTTNCGTCCCTGCCATGGTGCCTAACGTGAAGTCCGGTGCTTGTTTCCCTACTTCAGGCCCTGTACCCGTACAGGATGTGGCNCCTGCGACTATGGAGAACATAGCGATAATCAGNCCCGCCTTTACTAACCACTTTCTAAATCTTTTGTTAGTCATGTTAAATCCCTTCAAAGCATGCTGAGATAGACTAGCTTGCCAGTTAGTATCAGGATTCCTATGGCAATCAGCAATGCTGCGCTCACTATCGAGGTAATGTAAGCATGGCGGTTAAGCCACCTGAGATATGGTGAAAGTGCTCCTAAGGCCAGACCAACAGCGATGAAAGGGAGCCCAAGCCCTAAGGAGTAAGCTAATAGAAGATAAACTCCCTGCCACGCAGTCTGGGAGCTCGCGGCTAAAGCTAATATTCCTGCCAGCACTGGCCCAACACAAGGAATCCAGGCGAGGGAAAATATTGCTCCTATCGACAGGGACCTCAAGTATCCTGTTCCTCGAGCTTGGTTGGGGAGAAGGTGTTTCTCGTAGTTCAACCAGGGTACTTTAGTTGCCGCTATCAAGAATAAACCAAATAGAATGAGTAGTGCACCAGCTATATTGCGCAGTGGCCCCACTGGTACCATAGCACCCAGTAAGCCCATGGAAGCTCCCAGGATGATGAAAACCAGGGAGAAGCCAGCTACGAAGCTGATGGTGTGTAGAAAAATATATCGTCGGCTTGGAGGGCTCTCCGTTAGAACTGAGCTACCAGCTATGTTAGCTATATATACTGGAACCAGCGGCAGGACACATGGCGATAGGAAGGACAATAATCCTGCAGCTAATGCCACTGGAAATGTTATGCTTGGCATATAGACATCACCTGATAATCCATTGTGTGGTTTAGCTCCTTGATTTTAACACACAATCCTGCTCGGTTTAATCAGTCATAAGCTTCTTTTCTGTATAAGCTGCTGCAATTTGTCTTCATGGCACAATTTGATACAATAAAATCATAATCTTTTGGGGCTGTAGCTCAATTGGGAGAGCGCCTCCCTTGCACGGAGGAGGTCAGGGGTTCGAATCCCCTCAGCTCCAGTGGGAGGGATCGCATAGTGGTCTAGTGCGGCCGCCTGCTAAGCGGTTACCCTGAGAAATTGGGGTCGTGGGTTCGAATCCCACTCCCTCCGCCAGCAGTTAAATTACTTCATGCTAGCAAGCCGCTCTTTTAAATAAGAGATCATTTTCACCGGTGTAGGGTCAACTTGATTCAGCATTGCTAAGTAATAACTTGTCCAATCTCCGAGGAATACAAGACTCATCATTTGAGCCAGCTTCTCTTTGCCCTGGCTATCGATAATCTCGTGCTTGACTTTGGCTTTCTGTAGAATTTCACTGGTTATTTGATAACGGGCCAGGATTCTTGGGTGTAAGGATGGTGAGCGAAGCAAAATTACATACGTGTTATCTGCCATTTGCTTGGGGAATTCATAACCAACCACAGAATTGTGATTGAGTTCAGAGAAAGTTTCATAAAAGGCCCACGTTTTGCTATTTTCGTTGAATTGTCCCTTCCAGCGTTGTGCTACCGGGGAGAGAATACCAGCGCCATAGATGACTATCAGCTTGCCAAATAACCTTTGAGCAAGCTGCTTGGCTGAATTGCGGGATGCAGGTACATTTTCCGCTAGTTTGTCTAGAAGTGCTTCAAGCGTTTGAATTGCTTCCTCTACCCAGGCTGACTTATCTTCTATAAATCCCAATCTTGCCAGCAGTGATATTAGCGGTATGAAGCTATAACCCAAGGCCGCTCTGGGTTGACAGACATAATCTATGGTGAAAACTGGAATCCGTCTTGCTTGTGCTAAATCCTTTAGTTTGCCACCAGTGGTAATGGCCATTTTGGGGCAGTCTTTATCCATGGCTTGAGTGAAGCTGGACAACGTCTCCTCCGTGTTCCCTGAGTAACTGGAGGCAATAATCAGAGTTTTGGAATCAACAAAGGCTGGTAAGTCGTAATCTCGATGAACAAAGATAACCGGTTTGGCTAAACTGGAGGCGAATTTTCTTAGTAATTCTGCGCTTATAGCTGAACCACCCATACCGCAAACGATTATCTTATCGACGCTGGCGAAATTGGCTGGCAAGGTGAATCCGCTACTTTTCTGCCATGCCTCTCGCAATTGCTGGGGCAGCCGGTGGATGTGATTTCGCATTCCATCGGGGTCATACTGTTGGTATATCTTCAAGTCGTCAAGGTCTATCATAATCCTGCTAGCTTGTTGCCTTCCTGCAGTAGTTTTGTTACTTTCTCAGGGCTGCCAGCTTCGGCATAAATGCGAACCAATGGCTCTGTGCCTGAAAATCTGATAAGCAGCCATGATTCGTCATCGAGAAGAAAGCGAAAACCATCGGTGGTGTCTATCTTGTTTANTTTGGTGNCAGCTATGGTATTCANGGAAAGCGAAGTGAGCCGATTGAANATTGNTTGGCGTTTGCTTTTAGGGATGTGAAAGTCGGTGCGGTCGTAGTAATGAGGACCAACTTTACTGTAAAGATAATCGAGCAGTTGGGAAGGTGTCTTGCCTGTTTTAGCCATAAAATCAAGGAAGTAAAGTCCAGCTAGGATGGCATCTCTCTCTGGAATATGCCCTCGAAAGCCATAGCCCCCGCTTTCCTCACCGCCAATCATTGCTTTCTTCTGTATCATTAGCGGAGCGACATATTTGAATCCCACATGGGTTTCATGGACGGGAACACCGAAAGTTTGTCCGAGGCGGGAAAGCATATTGGTAGAGGTCAGTGTCTTTACTATAGGACCTCGCTCACCGCAAACTTCCAATAAATAAAGACATAGCAGAGCGAAGACCTGATGTTGGTTTAGAAATGTCCCCCTCTCATCTATGATACCAATCCGGTCAGCATCTCCATCGGTAGCCAGCCCAATATCAGCCTTCTGCGCGACTATCAGTTGAGAAAGTCTGGTTAAGTTTTTGGCGATAGGTTCAGGTTGTATGTTTGGGAAAAGAGGATTTCTTTCAGCATGAATTTCAGTAATTTTCACATTTCGGCCTTTGAGAATTGTCTCAAAATATCCTGCTCCTGCCCCATACATGGAGTCGACAATTATGTTCAACTTCTGGTGGCGCAGATCTTCAACATTAATAAGCTGTTTTAGATTATCGAAGTAGATAGGGCGAGGGTCCAGGTAATCTATCAACCCTCTCTTCAAAGCCGTAGCCAGTGCAGTTTTTTTTATTTCCTCATTATGGGCAACAGAGGCAATTTCTTTCTCTATCTTGCTAATGACCTCGTCTGAAACACTGGCGCCCTCCTTTGACCTGTATTTGAGTCCGTTCCACTGTCCTGGATTGTGGCTTGCAGTGATGATAATAGCCCCAACAGCTTTAATGGCGGTAACAGCGTAGCTTATCACTGGTGTAGGAGTTGGTCTAAGGCATAAGTGGGTTTTAATACCGTTGCCAGCAATCACCTCAGCAGCGGCGGCAGCAAAGTCTTCAGAGGCAAAACGAGTGTCATAGCCAATGATCAATCCTCTTTGATTTAATCCGTTTCTAGTGAGGTAATTAGCTATACCTTGGGAGCAAATACGCACATTGTTAAAGGTAAAGTCTTCGGCTATAATGCCTCTCCATCCATCTGTGCCAAATTTTATCGTGTGTGCAACCATAGTTTTTCTGGGAGACTTGACAAAAATTTTCCAGTATGCTAAACTGCGAGTTTGTTCTATGTTATCTCTTGCCCTTCAGTGTTTATCAGGTCTAAATTCCCTCACTAAATATATTACAACACTTTGAATGCCTTAGGGTAGCTTTTTGAATTTTATTTTAAGGAGTAAGAATTATGGCTGCATTGTCGATGCCTAGATATAGTTTAACAAAGTCCTTTGCTAAACTTCCCGAGGTTGTTGAGGTTTCTCCTCTTGTTCGGGTTCAGTTTGATTCGTTTCGTTGTTTTCAGGAAGAGGGTTTGAAGGAGCTTTTTGAGGAAATTTCTCCTATCTTGGACTATACGCGTAATAAATTGGAGCTACACTTCGGTGGCTACGAGTTCAGTGAGCCAAAACACTCTGCTGAAGAGTGTCTTGCGCGAGGCATAACCTATTCTGCTCCTCTCAATGTCACCGTTCAGCTAATAGTCAAAGAGACGGGAGAAATTAAGCAACAGGAATTATTCTTTGGCGATTTTCCGCTAATGACGAATAGAGGGACTTTTATTATTTCTGGAGTGGAACGGGTAGTAGTAAACCAATTGAGCCGCTTTCCTGGCGTTTATTTCACTTTACAGAGGGATGCTGCTAGTGGGCGTGAGTTATGCTTTGCCAAGCTTGTTGCTGAACATGGCTCGTGGCTTGATTTTGAGACCTCCAGCAGTAATGTTATCTCAGTAAGGTTAGGTGGGAAGAGGAAAATGGTTGTCACCACTTTATTGCGTGCTATAGGTTTTGAAACTGACGAAAAGCTAATTAACGAATTCTGCGATGTAGATAATTTGCCTGATCATTCATTCATTCGCTCCACAATAGAGCGAGATCCCTTGATTAGGACTAGGGCTGATGCCTTGGTTGATATTTACCGTAAATTTTCTTCTGGTGATCCCCCTAGCCTTGAGAGTGCTCAAGCATTGCTGAATAACTTTTTGTTCAATCCACGGCGTTATAGCTTGGGGAAAATAGGTCGCTACAAGCTTAATAAGAAATTAGGACTTGACCTTGCTCAAGAGCAGCTTGGCTTGACCCCTGAAGATCTGGTGGGAATAGTCCGTCACATTATCTTGATCAATAAGCATGAAGATATCCCTGATGACATCGATCACCTTGGCAATCGGCGGGCACAAACAGTAGGTGCCCTAATACAGAGGCAATTTCAGATTGGGTTACTGCGGTTAGAGAAAGCTATCAAAGAAAGAATGAGCATTCTTGGTCCTGAGGAAGCGACTCCAGCCTCGCTAATTAACATTCGCCCGATAGTAGCCACTATGAAGGAGTTCTTTGGCAGGTCTCAGCTATCTCAATTCATGGATCAAACTAATCCATTGGCTGAATTAACTCATAAACGGCGCCTCTCTGCCATGGGGCCTGGAGGGTTATCGAGGGAGCAGGCCGGCTTTGAAGTTCGAGATGTGCATCATTCACATTATGGCCGTATTTGTCCTATAGAGACACCGGAGGGACCAAACATCGGACTCATTGGTTCGTTAGCTACTTACGCCTCGGTCAATAAGTACGGTTTTATAGAGACCCCCTACCGTAAGGTTATTCATGAGGTTCCAAATATTGAAGATGAGTTATTGGGAAGAACAATACGGGAAGATGTGACAGACCATAGTGGTAAGGTGGTAATCCGCTCAGGTACATTGATCACTAAGGGAATCGCTGATAAGCTTGCCTCTCTCCCCATACAAACAGTTAAAATAGTCCCCTTTGTTTCTGAGCAGATTACTTACTTGACTGCCGATGAAGAAGAGCAATATGCCATTGCTCAGGCTAATGCTCCTGTTAATAGCAGGAGTGAGTTTATCCAGCAAAGGGTTGAAGTTAAGAAAGGTAGTAACTATTTTAAGGAATCTGCTGATAAGGTAGATTTTATGGATGTCTCTCCCAAACAGATATTCAGCGTTGCTGCCTCTCTTATTCCGTTTTTGGAACATGATGATGCCAATCGTGCTTTAATGGGGTGCAACATGCAACGCCAAGCTGTGCCTTTGTTATTTCCCCAAGCCCCCTTAGTAGCCACAGGTATGGAAAAAGAGGTAGCTAAATACAGTGCGCAGGCAATATTTTCTCCCTGTGATGGTGTAGTGACTTCAGCCACTAGTTCGCAAATCATGGTTAAGGATGAGGAAAACAAGGAACATGTTTATGAGTTGAATAAGTTTGTTAGAACCAATCAAGGAACGTGTATTAACCAATATCCCGTAGTAAGTAAGGGGGACAAGGTTAGGAAAGGACAGTCACTCGTTAATAGTTGTGCAATGGAGGGTGGGGAGCTCGCTCTGGGGCAAAATGTTGTTTGTGCCTTTATGAGTTGGCGAGGATACAATTTTGAGGATGCCATTGTTATTAGTAAAAGGCTAGTCACAGACGATGTTTTCACCTCTATTCATATAGAGAAACATGAAATTGAAGCGCGTGACACGAAGCTTGGTCCTGAAGAAATTACCAGAGATATACCAAATGTAAGTGAAGAAAGCCTTGGCGAGCTTGATGAGCAGGGCATTATACGCATAGGAGCTGAAGTAAGTTCCAATGATATATTGGTGGGGAAAATTACCCCTAAGGGCGAGACTGAGCCTTCTGCGGAGGAGAAGTTACTAAGAGCGATATTCGGGGAAAAGACACGCCAGGTAAAGGATAGTTCTCTTAGAGTGCCGGCTGGTGAAGCGGGGAAGGTGATTGATGTAAAGGTACTCTCTCGTGGTACCCACGCCGAAATGCCAATCGGAGTAAATAAGATTATATGGGTATGGGTTGCGCAGAAACGCAAGCTATCAGTGGGCGATAAAATGTCAGGCAGGCATGGCAATAAAGGCATTGTTTCGATCATATTGCCTGAAGAAGATATGCCTTACTTATCTGATGGCACACCTGTAGATATTGTCCTTAATCCTCTGGGTGTTCCATCTCGAATGAATATTGGACAGGTTTTGGAAGCTCATTTAGGCTGGGCAGCGCGCATTCTGGGCTTCAAAGCGGTTAACCCCATTTTTGATGGAGCTGACATTGCCGGGATTGAAGATTATTTAGCCATGTCTTGGATAGCATGGAAAGCTGGTGCTGTCTCTCTGTGGCAAGATGGCTTGACTGGAGGGGTAGCTGATTTTGAGAAAATTGATGCTTGGCTCACTGCTCGAGGACTTGATAGGGGAGAGATAGAGGAAATGATAGCTGGGAAACATAAAGGAAAGACAAGAGAAGCAGCTTTGCGTTTATGGCTTGAAGATTTAGGCATAAATTCTCGGGATCTTAGCGGGGATGAATTGGAGCGAGAAGTACAGAAGGCTTACAAAGAACGAAGAGTTTATCCACCTATTTTTGGGAAAATGGAACTCAGAGATGGTCAAACTGGGAAGTTTTTTGACCAGGCTGTGACTGTTGGTGTTGTTTATCTGATGAAGTTGATACACCTTGTTTCAGACAAGGTGCATGCTCGCTCTACCGGACCATATTCGCTTGTCACCCAACAACCTTTAGGCGGGAAAGCTCGATTTGGAGGTCAGCGCTTCGGGGAAATGGAGGTGTGGGCGTTGGAAGGTCACGGTGCAGCTTATACACTTCAAGAAATGCTTAGTATAAAATCGGATGACATTGCTGGTCGCTCTAAAGCTTACGAGGCTATCGTTAAAGGCGAAGATGTTCACCATCCCGGCATCCCCGAAGCATGTAAGGTGCTGTTTATGGAACTGCGTAGCTTAGGCCTTGCCGTGGAGTTACTTAATGAAGGAAGGAAGCAGGCAAGCTTCTCTACAGTGGAAACTTCGGAAGATTCAAGGCCGGAATAAGAAATCGAGGTGTAAAAAGAAATGTCTGATTTTGGTGATTTTGACGCTATTAGGATAAGCCTTGCCTCGCCAGAGCAGATCAGGAGTTGGTCTCATGGCGAAGTAACTAAGGCGGAGACCATAAATTACCGCACATTAAAGCCAGAAAGGCACGGCTTATTCTGTGAGAAGATTTTTGGTCCCGTCAAAGACTATGAGTGTCATTGTGGGCGATATAAAAAGGTACGGTACAAAGGCGTCATCTGTGAGAAATGCGGTGTTGAAGTTGGTCCATCTAGTATGCGAAGGGAGCGCATGGGGATTATCGAGTTAGCAGCACCGGTTGCCCATATCTGGTTTACCAAGCTTGTGCCCAGCCCAATCAGTCTCCTCCTCGATGTCTCGCCTCGAAACTTGGAAGGAGTCATCTACTTTGCGCGATACATCGTTATTTCCATTGATGAGGAGGTTCGTGAAAAGAAGATTGTGCAGCTTGATAAAGATAGAGATCGAAAAATAGCCGAGCAAGAAAAGAAGGTGAATAAGCAAATTGGGAAGTTGCAAGCCAAATTGAAGACAGCTCCCGAAGATGAAGACATAATCGAAGAGATAAATCAGCTAAGGGCTAAGCTTGATGAGGATAGGGTAGAGATTGAAGGGGAATGCCGAGCGAAGAGGGAGGAAGTAAAAAGTCTGAAGAAATATGAAGTACTTACCGAGGAGAGATATCAGGAACTTAGGGATAAATATGGTGATATTCTACGAGTTGGCACCGGAGCTGAAGCCATCTCAGAGATACTGAGGGACGTTGACATTGATAGCTTGCATGGCAAACTTCTCGACGAATTACAGAGTGCCTCTGGGCAAAATCGTAAGAGGTTAAGCAGGCGACTACAACTAGTGGAAGCCTTCAAAGCTAGTGGAAATAAACCTGAATGGATGATTTTGAATGTGCTTCCGGTATTGCCCCCGGCGCTTCGTCCTGTAGTTCAGCTGGATGGCGGTCGCTTTGTTATCAGTGATGTTAACGACCTCTATCGTCGTATCATTAATCGCAATAATCGTCTCCGGCGTCTCATAGCATTAGGTGCGCCAGANGTTATTATCCGTAATGAAAAGCGAATGCTACAGGAAGCCGTCGACGCTCTTATTGATAATGGAAGGAGAGGNCGTCCGGTCACTACTGGAACCAAGCATGTACTGAAATCTCTATCGGCTATGCTGAAAGGGAAACAAGGTCGGTTTCGTCAGAATCTCTTGGGAAAGAGGGTGGATTATAGTGGACGGTCAGTAATCGTTGTTGGCCCCAATCTCAAGCTTCACCAATGTGGATTGCCAAGGCGCATGGCTTTAGAGCTATTTAAACCTTTTGTGATGAATAGGCTTATTGAGTTGGGCCATGCTAATAACTTAAAGATCGCTCGAACCTTGGTGGAAAGGGGTAATCCGGAAGTTTGGGATTTGCTCAACGAAGTAGTCAAAGAGCGTCCAGTGTTGCTCAATCGTGCTCCTACACTACACCGGTTGAGCATCCAGGCTTTTGAACCGGTGTTAATCGATGGTGATGCCATTCAAATTCATCCCTTTGGTTTGTGCTGCCTTTAACGCTGATTTTGATGGTGACCAGATGGCAGTCCATGTTCCTCTATCCAAAGCAGCGGTGGAAGAAGCCAGGAAATTTATGCTCAGTACTTACAATACGCTGTCGCCAAGTTGTGGTGAGCCGATAACAGTGCCCAGTTTAGATATAGTCTTCGGGTGCTATTATCTCACTATGGTTAAGCCTGGGGCTAAAGGAACCGGGAAAGTATTCAGCAGTTTTGAGGAGGCTAAGCTTGTTCACGAGTGGGATCTTATTGAGCTTGGTGCCCAGATTACAGTACAAGATGAGCAGTCAGGAAGAATAGAGACCACCGTGGGAAGGGTCTTATTTAATGAGATTTTGCCTCCAGAGCTGCGTGCTTATGATAAAACCATGGACAAAGCATCCTTAAAATCATTGGTGTCTGAGTGTATTCGCTTGCTGGGTGAAGAGGCTACAGCTTCTATCCTTGATGATCTCAAACAATTGGGGTTTTACTACGCTACAAAATCAGGTACTTCTATTGCAATAGACGATATCAATGAGCCCTATGATAAGAATAAGCTTCTCAAAGAGGCTGAGGAGCAAATTGCTCTTGTGGAGGAACAATTCAATCAGGGATTGATTACTGAAGACGAGCGTTATGAAAATGCTGTTCAGACATGGATGAAAACCACTTATGAGATTACTGACCGTGTAGCGCAATCCTTAGACCCTCTTGGAGGAATCTACATGATGGCTAANTCAGGAGCGAGGGGGAATATCTCTCAGATAACACAGATGGCAGGAATACGTGGGTTAATGGCCGACCCATCAGGAAGGATAATAGACTTTCCCATTAAGTCCAGTTTTCGTGACGGTTTATCAGCTATGGAATACTTTATCTCCACTCATGGTGCTCGTAAAGGATTAGCAGATACTGCCTTGAGAACGTCGGACAGTGGTTACCTTACCAGACGTCTTGTNGATGTAGCTCAGGACGTCATTGTAACTAAAGAGGATTGTGGTACCACTGAAGGGGTTTGGATATTAAAGGGAACTGAAGAAGAATACTTGCCTCCATTTAAGGAACGGATTATTGGTTATCTTGCTGCAAGNAGGATTGTTGAGCCTGGCACAGAGAGGGTTATCGTTGCCCACAACGAGGAAATTGATGAANAGAAAGCTGAAGAGATCATTGAGGCCGATATTGCTCAGGTATANGTAAGGTCTCCTCTTAGTTGCCATTCTCGGTTTGGTGTTTGTCAAAGGTGTTATGGTAGAGACTTATCGAAAAGGAAGCTGGTGGAGCTTAACACTGCTGTAGGTATTGTTGCTGCTCAGAGCATTGGTGAACCAGGCACCCAGCTTACCCTGCGAACTTTCCATACTGGGGGTGTGGTAGGTACTGATATCACCAGTGGGTTGCCTCGCGTGGAGGAACTTCTTGAAGCGAGGTTGCCAAAACGTAGTGCTATCGTCTCTGAGATCGATGGCATTGCTGAAGTGGTTGCCGGTGAAGAAGAAACCGTGATTAGAGTAGTTAGTTCAGAGCTTTATCAGGACGAATATCTACTTCCTCCCGAAGCGAAATTAGCCGTGGAAGAAGGGCAGCTGGTTGACGCTGGTACTGTACTCTTTCATTCTGAAGTATCATCCCCAAGTAAAGCTAAGAAGAAATTGCCGGTAGTGAAATCAGAGGCCATAGAGGCAAAAGCTGCGGGACAAGTCGTGATTGAGAATGAGCGTCTTTACATCAGACGGAGGGAAAGGGAGGAAAAGGAGTATTTTGCACCACCTGACTTACGTTTGCTTGTTAAATCTGGTGATGAGGTGAAAGCAGGTGAACGGCTTACCGAGGGAACCGTTGATCCCCACAGCGTCTTGCGGGTTATGGGCAAGGAAGCAGTCCAGCATTATTTGATAAATGAAATACAAAAAGTATATCGCTCCCAGGGAGTGAATATACATGATAAGCACATTGCCATTATCGTCCGTCAGATGTTAAGCAAAGTCAGGGTTACTTCCAGTGGAGATACGGAGCTGTTGCCTGAGGAGTTGATTGACCGATTCAATTATGAAGAGGTGAATGCAAAAGTACTGGCTGAAGGCGGTGAGCCAGCGATAGCCGANGCAGTTCTTTTGGGGATGACCAGGGTTAGCTTGCATAAAGATAGCTGGTTAGCTGCTGCTTCTTTNCANGAAACGGATCATGTCCTTCGCAATGCAGCGATCGCAGGGGAGGTAGACAGGCTTCGTGGTTTAAAGGAAAATGTTATTCTTGGTAGAGTTNTCCCGGCTGGGGCGTTANGTGCCCGACAAGACCTAGTTGGCTTGCAACTAGGCACTCAGGCTTCGTCCGATGAGGAGGGAAATGAAGAATGAGGCCAGTTTCAGGCAAGCAGGTCTCTGAGGATGTACCCACTGATTTAGCTCTTCGCCCCAAGCATCTTAGTGAATTTGTTGGTCAACANGAAGTTAAAGAAAATCTAAACATAGCCATTGCAGCGGCNCAAAAAAGGGGCGACCCCTTAGACCATATTCTTTTCTGTGGNCCTCCTGGACTGGGCAAAACCACGCTGGCTCANATTATCGCTGTTGAGATGGGAGTTAACATTAAGGTAAGCTCGGGGCCAGCCATAGAGCGTCCTGGGGACNTGGCGGCTATTGTTACCAGCTTACGGAGCGGCGATATTCTTTTTATTGATGAAATTCACCGGCTCAGCCATTTGGTGGAGGAAAAGCTTTACCCGGCAATGGAAGAGTTTGTTTTTGACATTTTTTTGGGCAAAGGTCCGGCAGCCAGAAGCTTACGGTTGAAGCTACCTCGTTTTACCTTAATTGGGGCTACAACGCGTTCTGCCTTGTTGAGCCCTCCGCTTCGTGACAGATTTGGAGCCACGTACCATCTTGATTTCTATGATGAATCAGCTATAAAGCTGATCCTAAAACGCGCTGCTACTTTTCTGAAGGTATCAGTTGTGGAGGAAGGGTTGGAACAGATTGCTCAGCGTGCGCGAGGGACTCCCAGGGTAGCCAACCGGCTATTGAAAAGAGTGCGAGACTATGCCCAGGTCATGGCTGATGGGGTGGTAACCAGGGAAATAGCTCTTGAAGGGCTTTCAAAGCTTAAAGTGGATTCCATAGGCTTGGATGACATAGATTGCAAAGTATTACGTACCATCATTGACAAGTTTGATGGTGGTCCTGTGGGTTTGGAGACTATCGCTGCTTCTATTAACGAAGATGCCGATACGATTATGGATGTTTACGAGCCTTACCTTCTCCAGTTAGGCTTCTTAGCGCGTACTCCCCGGGGCAGGGTGGTTACTAAACCTGCTTATGAGCATCTAGGATTATCTTATCCTAAAACTTTTCAAGCACAAACAAGTTTGTGGAATCAAACCTAGCCGCCGAGGCAAGGTCACCTCTAGAACTGAACTAAAGAACTTAACTCAGCGTGGTTCTGGCTTCAACTGTATCCACGCTGGCATGACTAGGATGAGAAGGGAAAGGATTAAGATACTCCCAGCACCAAGGCCAATGCCTTCGCGATTTACCAGAGTTACTGCAAGTAGTATCAGGCTTGCTGGAATCAGCAGAGCGGCTGCTTTTTGCCACCGTTGTTTTACCCGCACGAAGGCAATGGTTGCCACAGCCAGGGTGAAGAAACTAAGCGTTAACCACAGNGTGTTCGCCTGAAGCTGCGTGCTACTGGGTAAAAATTGCCCTCCAGTGCTCGAGGAGGTCAGCCACATAAATACCACAAGAATGGGAATAACCATAAGCAACACATAAAGCCAGTCTCGATTTGTCGTTTGCCTTACTATATAGGCAACAATAAACAAAACTAATGGGATATACACCAATGCTGCTAACCAGGTCCAACCTTGGGGCAAATAAATCAGAAGAATACCGGTAACCATTAATGGCAGTAGATAGTATCCCAGCCAGGGGAAGAGCCACAGTGGCTGGTTATGCCGCCAACCATAGATGACCACACAAGTTGTTGCTAGCAGTACCAGTAACAGGCAAGTCGTGTTCTGCCAGTAGTAGGAGGCAAAGAGCGTGGCTACTAAAAAATGGGGTAAGGCGGTAAAAAAAGCATCCTGCCAGCTCCCTTGGTTATGTACTTCACATATTTCTTGCGCTATCAAGTGAGCTGAGCCGAACTTGTCGGTGGCGAGTGTTAATGCCTCTTCTTCGTTAAGCCCGCCTTCTTTCAGCTCTTGGCTTGCATCTTCAAGGTGGGTAGAAATTTCTCGGATGGCCTCGTCTTTGACTGCAGAATCAATCTTCAGACAGTTCTTGAGGCTCTCCAGGTAACTAGCTAATTTGTCTGCCATGGTTATACTAGCTTGTTCTTGGTTGTACAACTGCTCTGATCGCAGTAGAGAAATCCTCCCACACACTCAATTTTTGGAATAAAGCTCGGCGTCCTTTCCCCGTTATATGGTAATATCGCCTTTCTTGCCCAGCGGGTGACTTTTCCCAGTTACCCTTGATAAGCTTTTCTTTCTCCAGTCGGTGTAGCGCTGGATAGAGAGTTCCTTCCTTGAAATGAAAATACCCGTTGCTACGCCTATTCAGTTCCTTTATGAGCTGGTAACCGTACATAGATTGAGAATTAATCAGGCAAAGAAGCAAACACTCGGTGTTGCCTTTGAGTAACTCACGTTTGTAATCCATCATCATCCCTCGTTTTCATAATCCTTGGTATTCACCATACCATTGAGGAAAGCTTTTGTCAATTTTCTCTGTGCTCTCCTTGACCTGGTTCAAATAGGGGCAGTCCTTACCGAGCGACAGGCGATGTGCTACACTTCCAGTAAATNAATTACCNTTGGGGGCGAATTGAAGGAAGTAATTATAGCCAGTGCTGCGCGGACACCTGTGGGTAATTTGGGTGGTTCTTTACGAACTATACCAGCATATGATTTGGCTGCTCTGGTTCTCAATGAAGTGGTGAAGAGAGCCGGGATAGCTCCGAGCTTAGTTGACGAGGTAGTGATGGCGCAGAATTACCAGAGTGGTGAATATGTAAATATTGCTCGGATGTCACTGCTCAAGGCTGGCTGGCCAGTGGAGATGCCGGCGCTTACCATCGACCGTCGTTGCTGTGGTGGCTTTGACGCTGTATGTCTTGCTGCGATGACAATTCAAAGTGGCAATGCCGATATTGTGATCGCTGGGGGTGTGGAGAGCATGAGCACGGCTGAATTTTACATAACAGGTGATGTGAGGTGGGGATTGGGGGGAACCGCTGATATGCCTAAAGGACATGGCTACAGCTCAATGTGGGGAATCCCAATGTATGACAGAATGCAGCGTGGCAGAATGATGTCTCAACCACAGGAGAGATTTGGTGTTTTGCCCACAATGATGTCCTGGGCTGAAACGGCAGCCAAGCAATATGCCATCGGTCGTGAGGATGTAGATAGGTGGGCTTTATTAAGCCATCAAAGGGCATGTGCTGCTATAGAATCGGGGAAATTTGAAGATGAAATCATTCCTGTGCCGGTTCCACAACGCAAAGGTGAGCCAGTATTGGTTGACC
>JGI24422J19971_10001120_pt1 | contig 16092 bp, 18 predicted proteins | sample DeeMarSWOR152_54_FD_19971 | JGI IMG/M metagenome (IMG submission 19971) | reverse complement strand
AACAGGTGTTCCAAAGTCGCCTGGTATCGCCATACCATTAGAAGGCACAATGTTTCCGTTAAACAGCCAGATACGATATTTACCAGCATACAGAGGATCTCCCATGAAATCATCAGCGGTCTTCAGATAAACAGGTGACCCTATTAGAAAATCATGAATCTCTTCTTTTCCGCTGCTGTTTGTTGACCAAAGCCTCTGCGGAGCAGGATCCAACAACCCACAACGCTTCTTCGTAGATCTTCTTACAGCTATAGCGTCTATCTCAAGAGTTGTATCGCCAAATGTAGACGCTGAAGTTACGCCATCATCCTGTATTTTAATTGTCTCAATGAAGGAGCCGTCAAACTCTGTCATATTATCCAAGTCAATCGCGATTAACGTGTCATCTGCACCATACTTTGTTGGAGGATTGAGTTGAAGGTCTGCTATTGAGAACGTTATGTTGAGACCTAGACTGTTGGCTAGAGTCACTGTCATGCCGCTGAGCTCCGCATCCTCGAAGATAAAGATCTCATATCCATCTATGGCTGCCTCGGCTTCCGCAGGACTCGTAGCCCCAGTTGGACCGAGCTGACCAGTTGCTATCTTGCCATCTGCAGCAATCACGTAGAAATCGGCAGGATCAAAGCTTCCATTGATATATCCACTTATCCCAGTGTCGAAGTTAGCCGCATCATCGCCTGGGTTAGCAATAAAACCAAAGTCGTCGATGGCTGAAAGACCTTGAACAACTTCCCCTATTGTTGTGTCTTCCTGTCCAGTGGTCGGTTCAATTGGACCCCATCCAAATTCACGTACTTCTTGGGGTATGTCACCAATATATTCCAACAAGTCGTAAAAGATTGCTCTTTCAATAATATCGTCAGTCGGCTCACCAGCAGGAACCGTTGTCCCCGCGCTGAACAACCACACCCCAAAAGTATCATCCTTTGCACCATCCACATAGTCGGCAGCAAAGACAACACTCACATATAATGGTATCACAAGCAATATTGCCAGAGTCGTCAAAGTAACAGATTTTGTTCTAATGTTTCTTCTCATTTTGGTTCCCCTTTTCTCTTTACGATTGATTCTTAATACTCCTTATATCACTTGTTGAACCGCCCGTATATAAACAGTATTAGAGTATTCTTCTATCGGTCAATTCTATTCCTAACATCTACCCACACAACACCTTGCTTAAGAATTGTCCACTAACTAGTCATGTTAAGCCAGATTCCAACAAACCGATTATGAAATTGAAAATCTTGAACCTCTCTATCATAGAGCCAAAGTTCAAAAAACAGTTGACAATAGTAGCCCTCATACTCCGAATCCCACTTCGCAGAGACATTGACAGAAAAAACCACATCATTAATAGACATGCTACCTACAAATGCAGAATCGCCCTGAAACAGAACATCCTCAACACTGAAAGTCAAAGGCTTCTCCCACATCTCACCATCTCCAAGGAAAAACTGAAACTCATAAAGCGGAAGCAAAGGACTAGGCGTCGAAGCTGTAACATTAGGCAACGACTGAGTCTGATTACGAAACTTCACATAAACCAAATAATACTGCGAACCACCCATATGATTACGAACCCCCACATAAACAGGACCTTGTACCTCTCCATTCTGCACATTGAAAGGATAACCCTCAGCCATATGCCCAGGACCCAAAAGCCAAAACTCAGAAAACCTCTCACTACCCTCAGGAAAAAGTACAACCATACTAATCGTAGGAAAAGCTGCGATCAAAGTCAAACCCAAAACCGTCACTGTAAACACTGTTTGGTAATCTTCAAGATTCATTGCTCACAACCTCAGGTTTCGTCTCTAAAACCCGCCGAAAATACCGCCTCTTGAACACGCGCCAACCAAAAACCCCACCTAAAACAACACAACAAACGCCAAGAGTCGACGCCGCAGAAGTGACATAAAATTGTCTTTTTCCTTCAAACTCCGCCAAACGCACCGCCTCATCAGCCTTGGCCGCAACATCCACAACTGAATCATAACACAAATCAGCAAAATTCACTGCCTCACCAAAATTCCCAACTCTGTAAAGCATATTTGCTGTGGCCAATGCCTCTGCACCAAAATTCAACTCCTCCAGAAGACCCGAAACATTAGCTCCAGCCCCTTCAGCCTCCAAAACAGCCCGATAAGCCAAAACAATGGCAGAATCCGCCCTATCAATCGCAATCAAAGCTTCATCGCTGCCCACTCCAGAAACAGAAGATACTAACATCCAAAATGACACCAAGAAGAATAAGATGGCAAAAACCCTTAACCTAAACAATCTAGTCACCTAAGCGTGCTATTCATCCTCTTCATCAATCATCCTGTTTGGCTTCCGAGAAGAATTGTTCCAATCATAATCAACTGCATTCGGAATGTAAAGGGTTTCCAATATTCTTCTTTCTTTCTTCACATCCTTCAACTCCATCTCAAGCTGTTCAAAGCGCTGAGAATACTGCTTATACCTTTCAAGAAACTTCTGCCCCTTCTGCGAAAGGACATACTCCCCTTTACCCTGAATAAAAACCAAACCAGCATCCCTCACAAACTTCAGATAAACGATCAAAAGCCTATAACTCAAATTAGCCTGATACATAATTCGAGTCTTCTTAGCCCCATCTTTAGCAACTGAAAGAATATCAGCTATGATCTCCAATCTCTTCCGATACTGCCCCATCCTAATCAACCAACAAACCATTCATCAAACACAAAATACGCTCTCAAATCCCTCCCTGATTGGGAGCGGACGAGAACACAAACAGAAACAATATCCCGTCTCTTACACACAAAATTGCATCTAGCCACCTTTTAAACGTTAAGGAAAAGAGCTTCTATGATAATGTTCTATATTTTTCAATCACTTGTTCCACAATAAAATAGAAAAAACAAAAAATGTTCTATATCAACCTCTATCAATTTCTATAAAATCCCCCTCAATTTTATGAAATGAACCTTCATAAACTCTTTATATTTTGAAAGCCCAAAAGAACGAATTCACGAGTGCTACCTAGGAGAGAATTAGGACTTGTTCCTCCTCGACTCAATCATACAACTACTTTATGAAAAGAACGATTGGTGCACTCTAGAAGAAATCGCCAACAAAACCAAGTCATCCGAATCAGAAACTATAATTCTATTAGAGTTCCTAGCAGAATACGACTTTGCCATACTAGATACCCATAACCGAAAAGCAAGAATCAAACCAAGAATGCATGAATTCCTAGAGGAAATTAGACAAACAGAAATAGAGGAACCCACCGTCCCTAGGAGCGAGGAAATTTCTCTCTCAAATTGCCGTACGCCTTGAGAAAAGACCGCCCCTTTCCAGTGATCTGGAAAGCTTTTGCAACCGTTTCGCTCTCCTTTATAGGGATTTCCTTCAGAAAACCCTCCCCAACCAACAGTTTCAAATAAACCTTGAGCTGTCTAAAACTGAGATTACACCTATACATTATCTTAGTTTTCCGCGAAGGATTCTTCGCCTCCTCTAAAATACTAGCCATAATATCCATACGACTTCGAGGAGAAACCCTCTTGCGACGATGCATTGTTGTAACCTCCAATCTCAACACCCAATGAAAGATGACATAATCGCCAAGCGAAGATAATAGTGAGAGGTATTTCTACGTATATAAACATTTTCTAAAAAACTACATCCTATTCATCAAGATGATGATATATCATGTGCATGCACTCTATTTCGCATCAAACAATTCAATCTACAACATATTCAAACAATCTTTTTCTGAAATTACGTATCATCCTATTCAACAAATCTAGAATACATCACACACACGAATTGGTGAAATCTCTTGTCAGAATCGATGCACCCAACCTCTTCCACCCTTCTTCTGCTGCAGCTGCGACTTCTTCTCACCAAATTTCGGAGGCTCCCGCATCGTCCTCCTAGTAAAACGTGGCTGTCTCTTCAAAACATCTTTAACAAATTTGCTCCATCCACCAACAACAGGATTCACATAATCAACCTTCCCTTCAATGTTGTGGAGACCCCGATAATACTCCAAAAGCTCCACGAAATCTGGAGGCCTATATCTTCTAGTAGCAATGACAATTGTACCACGCTTCATGAAAAGTAAAGAATAATCTTCGCTTGCAATGCCTTCTGCCCTAACCTTATCATCTATCCGGTCACGCCACATCATCCGCCACTGCATCTTCAACTCCTTAACAAGTTTCTCCCATCTAGAGGCAGCAGTGGAATCATCATCCGATTTTTCCAATTCACACGCCACATCAGGCGATAACTGCCCGTTCTTCTTATCCATCTTAACATTTTCTTACTAACAAACAAATATAAACCGCCATGGAATCTGATTCTAGATTTTCAACATAGAACTTAATTCTACAATTCAAACCAGATACATGTATATGGCGCAGTCTCGTTCCACTACAATCACTTATTATGGTCTTTGAAGCTAATCCTTGACAAATCAAGTGCGCGCATTTTTACTGAGATATATTAGAAATGTTCAGGAAGTCTGTCAATGTAAAATGGGCAATGCGCACGCGCTATTTTTTTGTGATTCGAAATGCAGCGCGCATGTCAACCCTAACATCTACCTCTATTTATCCTATACGTCCTATCCTCCAGGTGATCCGTGAAATGGAACATTTTTCCAAAGAATGTCCCACCAATCTTCCTCTGTTATGGTCTCTCCTCCAACAAGAATTTCTAGAACTCTCTTCAAAAGTTCATGATGTCTTTTCTCATCCATCAATATCGCATTCAAGAGAAGCTTAACCTTCTTGTTCTCAATGCCAGGCATGATCTTACTGATTTTTTCAATCAGCTCTGCTTCCAAAAGTATATGCTTTTCCACGAGTTCTCTCTGTTCGTCGAGATGCGCTTGCGTAAGGGCAGGTTGGACACTGGTTAATAGGTTGACGGCTGAAGCATACATTTCTGCATGCTTTACAGAATCTAAGGATATTCCTTTCAGAACCCCTCTGACAGCTGGATTTTTAATCTCGCCCAAGGAGCCATTCAATGACTTGACAATTTTGTTTTCAATTTTGATTTGCTTCTTGAGAAAGTTCGTCAATTCATCTTTTGAAGACAAAACCTCTTCCTCTTATTGAAGACATACTAGACTCGACGCATAAGCCTTTCGCCAATTTCCTTGCCGTCAGGGGTGTCTGAAAAGATCATTGCTCCAAAAATGGCAGTCTTGACGAAGCTTCCAACCATAAAAAAGAATATGCCCGCGCGCAAAGTTATATTTGGTTTAACGTCAATAGCCTAAATAAGGATGATGAAAATGTTTCAGAAGATTCTGGTTCCGTTAGACGGTTCTGAACACTCACTCAAAGCCTTAGACATCACAATCCAAATAGCTAAGAAATTTCGGGGAAAGATAACACTCGTCCACGTGTATTCGGTCGTTGGTGTGTCTAGTATGATGTGGGGAGCAAGTATGTTCCCAGGAGGTGTTCCAGTTACGACCGCTCCAGACGTTTCCAGATTAGTTGAATTTGCTCGGAAAGTTGCTAGTAGAATCCTGGATGATGGCGAACAAAGAGTTAAAGCTGGAAAAGTCGAAGTTGATGCGTTGCTTAAGGAAGGCCACACGGTTGAAGAAATCATCAGAGTTGCAAAGGAAGGCAATTTTGAGCTGATTGTTATGGGGGCTCGAGGGATCAGCCGTATAAGAGAGATGCTTTTAGGAAGCGTAAGCGACGGAGTAATGCATCACGTAGCTTGCCCAGTCTTAATTGTTAAGTAGCATTAATGCGCGCGCATAGATTATGACTATGAGGACTGTCGTTATCTTGAATAATGGCAGGATTATGAATGATGGATACTCTCGAATAGAACTATTATAATATATTCATCCTTTGTCAATACAATTTGACATGATAGGAGGTGAGTATGATTTTATCGTCGAAAGAAATCCGTGAGTGGCGAGAGACCATAGACGCGTCCTTGCTTAAACGATCTGAAGAGACCATTGATAACATCGTGTCTAAGTATCCAAAGGCGCAGAGAGCCTGGGATCAACTTCGCAATGATCCCTTCATGTCGGCTCAGTGGGACTTGTCTGACTACATTGCAGTAACCAAGATGGGGTACAATGCCCATGGCGACATTCATGCGAAGATTGTAACCGCGAACGCCCTGAAGATGCTAGACCTATTGCTAGAGGCTGGGGTACAACCAGACATCCTCAAGGCATCACAAGAAACTTCAGAGTCAGGGAACCCTGTCGAGAGTGGAGATGTAGGTGACGCACATCTTATAATCCTATTATCTGGGCTTCTGCATGACATAGGTAACCAAGTGAACAGATCAGACCACAACTTGCATAGCGAAATATTAGCGATACCAATACTAGACAAGGTGTTGACTCCAATATACCCAGATGAAAGAAAAAAGGGTATGATTCGAGGCTTCATATTGCACTGTATCTACACTCATATGGAAGACATACCAAGCTTCACCTTAGAGGCCAGTCTAGTGAAGGTGGCTGATGGCACCGATATGTGTAAGGGAAGGGAACGAATGCCCTATGAGATGGGAAACGTGAACATTCACTGCGTCTCTGCTATGTCTATAGGAGAAGTAGAGATAGCCAAGGGACGGGAAAAACCCATAGGTATAAGGATCAAGATGACAAACTCTGCTGGAGTCTTCCAAGTGGAAGAAATCCTGTACAAGAAACTAGTTGCCAGCGTTGTTGGCAAATATGTTGAAATTACTGCTCAGACGCTCCCGGAGAAGCCATCCATGGACGAGAGAATAGTCTACAAGATTACGGTTGAAAGAGATAAATTTGTACACACAAGATAGCTATGTTCTCTGTCGCTCTCGTTTGAATATAGACGCCAAGTATTTTTCTTTTAGTATTGTCAGCAAACGCTTCGCGCTCAAATCTACCTCCTTGCAATCTCTTAGTTCTCTCCAGCCTCCCTGTAGAAGAAACCCTTTGGATTGAGCCGTCCTCTTTTAAGCATTAACATTTCTGCACTCAAGGACGAAAGGGCAAGACGCACATATGATCCGTTCACTGTAGTTGGCGGGCCCGCGGGGATGCGTTCAGTGTACCGGGCGGATACTTGTCCCGAGCGTACCACAAGANAGATTCACCAATTTTGTGCGCATTGGACAAGTGATAGATTTGTTATGGGAATCTGGCTGAAAAGTGAGAACAAATATGTTGGAGAGATTTGGATAGAACCCAAGAAGTGGGAAGTTCCATCATTTGCGCGCGCACACCAGGGTAAAATAGAATAGTTACAAACGCCTAATTCAATCAGAGGAAGATGCTATTGTCTAAAGTATATGGGTGCCCCAAATGTGGGAATACATCAGTTATCTATGACTACGGATTAAGAATGATAATCTGCAAGAAATGTAAAGCGCCTGCAAAAGACTTCAAACCTTTATCGCATAAGACTGAAGGCAAATCCGCTAAATCTTCCTAATGACCCAAGCTTCGCTTTTCAACCTGCTCAAAATCAGCACACTCCACAAACTTGACAATGCAATTACACTTAACAAAATACTTACAGTTCAAGCAGACTTCAACTCTTTCACGTTTCAACTTCCTCTCTAGCTGCGCGCGCATGATTTCTTTGAGAGCGCCGATTTTCTGATGCGCATTTTGGCTTGATTGCGCGCGCAAGGTGTCAGTTTAACACTTTGTGTTACTAGCTAATCTCGCGATGATTCGTGTGCGCTGCAACCCTTCTTCTGGGATACAACAGCGTTTTCATCGTACTCAATGCCCAACACATCTAGGTCATGTTTGAGCTGTAGCATTTCTTGTATAGGACCTACACGCGGGGGCACCACTCTCTCAGGCGGTTCCAACCAAATGTTGGTTGTATGTCCACCATCCACCAAGAGGTCTATCCCCGTAATGTAATTGGACGCTTCTGAGGCGAGAAACACGATGGGACCATACAGGTCCTCAGGTCTCTGGATATAACCCAGTGGGTGTAGTTCCCTGATTCTGTCCCTAAGATCCTTGGGCGTAGCGGCGTTCATAGGGCTCAGGACGTAGGATGGACTTATGCTGTTCACGTTAATGTTATATTTTCCCCACTTGGAGGCAAGGCTCCTCGTCAGATGGACCACCGCCGCCTTCGACGTGTTGTAGGAGGAGGTTCCATTGGCTATAGTACCGGACATGGAGGCTGTGTTTATGATCTTGCCCCCTGACCCCTGCTTGATCATTTGTCGCGCCTCAGCCTGGGCGCAGAAGAAAACACCGGTCAGGTTCATCGCCATGACTCTTTCCCAGTCTTCCCTGCTGTAATTCTCCTCTTCACCTTCTATGTAGACGCCGGCGTTATTCACTCCTATGTCAAGTCTGCTGAACTCTTCGGCAACGGCTTCAACCATATCATTTACCTGATCCTTATCCGTCACGTCGCAATGAACGAAAGTCGAGTCTCTTCCAAGGGACTTCACCTCATCTACGGTGCTCTTACCCGTTCTGTCATCGATGTCTACAACGGCCACATCAGCTCCAGCCCCAGCCATAGCCAGCACATATCCCCGACCTATACCCTGTCCTCCGCCTGTAACCAGAGCCTTCTTACCGTCTAGCCTGAAGAGATCTAGAACAGAACGAGCGCTATCTAGAAGTCTCATGTTTTATCACAGTCCTTAAGGAAACCCATGCTCCGTATTAAAGGAAATTGCTTTTTCTCGCCACTTTTGCTTTTATCTTTTCCAGCCTGCACGCGCATCTATCTCCTTAATTTCACTTACCGTGCAAGCCATTCAAGAAATTTTGGAAATAAAATAGAGAGAACCCTCATTGATAAGAAGAAAATCCAAACAAGTACTAATATCAAGACTATCCCGCTGATAGATGGATGAAAATTTGTCAAAAAGGGAAAATATAGCAAGTAGAGGATTAGAGCGACAATTATATACAGAATATGGCAGAATAAGACTAAGGAATTCTCATATCTTAATCCCTTCTTTATGCCGTGTTTTCTCGCAAGGAAAACGGAAAATAGGTCTACGATTTTCTTCAAACTTGGAAGAATTCTCAAAAGGAGAATTGTGAAAGCTGTGAAGAAAATCAGCGAGCAAAGGGTTCCAGTTTGCCAGTTTAGTGATCTGGCTAAGGGAATGAAAACTAAATTGCCGAAAAGCCATATTAGGAAGCCCGCTAGGAGATTGTGAACAGTTTTTGCGCCATGAATTCTTAGGTACGTTACCAAGTTTTCTATTTCCCCTTCAGAAGGTTTCTCCACGTTTTGCTCTCCCTTGTAGAAATCATTTCTGAAAAAGAAATAGAGGAGTTGAGGTTATGTCTTCTTGACTCGTTTCTCTAATTCATCAGCCCATCTTGAGGTATATCTGCCAATCACCGATGCGATTGCTCTGCAGCTTCTCCATAAAGCAAAGATTGCCCATATTACTATTAGTATCAACAGTATAGCTGGGATGGCTGCGTGGATTTCAGCTAAGTAGCCTGCAAACAACAGATAAGCTAATGAAACGACAATTACGTATAATATACCGTCGAGGGCGGTTCTGTAGTTGTGATAAGTCTGAATGCTCGCTTCACCACCTGCCTTTCCGAAGTGATAAGCTAAGACCCCTGCAATGCCACCAGTTAATCGTCTGACGTCAATGAAAACCGTGAATATTATTATTGCTAGAGCAATTACGATAATGAAACTGATGATCGAGTGCACTGGATAACCCAGTAACTGTTGAGTCACATCTTTTGCGATTGGGATGAAAATCAGGTTCCCAAAAATCCATATCAGTATTGCTGCACCCAGTGAAAGGACTACTCTTGCACCCACTTGTCGTAGAGCCTTTGCAGATTCCAGATACATTTCTGTCCCGAACTCGTTTGCTTTTTTCTCCTCACCTTTTCGTTCTGCACTAGTGGACTCTATCTTTCTTGGAGGTTCTTCTTTTTTCACACTCATCAGATCACATCCTCTTTGTCATGGACTGTGTTTGTCCCTACCTTCGCCAGTTTTTCAGCGTAGTTTGGTCTAATTCCGTGTATTTCCCTTATTGGTTTACTCAATTCTTTTCTCTCCGAATCATCTATTAACCTTTGTTATTATGTATACCGTGTATATAAGTATTATATACAAAGCATATATAGTGGATAAAGACTGTATAGAATTAAGGTGAACAGTGATGAAGAAGATTCTAAAGAAGGAGGAGGACGGTACCGTGTTGGTGAACTTTAAGTTCCACAGGAACGTGGTCAAGGTTCTAGATAGACTTGTCGAAAGTGGCCTATACAAAACGAGGGTAGATGTTGTGTTATCTGCACTGAGAAGCTACAGTCCTTTCCACGAAATGTGGAAAAAATTCCTCGAAGAGATGTTGGAGGTACACAAGCATGAGCAAAACAAACGCGATTAGGTATTATCTCTTCCTTAACATGTCTTGCTAGTTTAGGTGGGGAAAGTCATGACCTCAAATATCGATAACGTTGAAGAGAAGGTGCAAAGTCTCCACCACGGAACACTTAAAATCACTCTTTACATTGTGGTTCTTGCTGTTTCTTTATTCCTCGTAAATTTTCTTTTTGGTTGGGCGTCATGTGAGGAGATTCCACCATATCTTCAGCCTTACAGTGGCGCAATATTGTTCATTCACCCTTATCTGGTCTATATTGAAGCGGTGTTGCTCTTCATTTTAGGTTACTTTGTCATTAAAGCTATTAGTGGGATCGTCTACACATACATGAGAAGAGCAACTGATCACCCTACAGCTGCAACTGTCCGCACTATAACAAGAATATCAGGCATAGCTATTCTCCTCTCCTTGATGACTTCAGTATTCAATGTGAATCCGGCAGCCGCTTTGACTGTGGGCTCCTTTGGGGGTCTAGTTGTTGGCTTCGCTACTCAAAAAATTCTCTCCAATGTAGTTGCCGGAGTCTTTCTATTGCTCTCACGACCGTTCACGTACGGCGACACAGTAACGGTTTCTGGACATACGGGCAAAGTAAAGGGAATCAAATTGATGCGCCTCGTCTTGGAAAGCGAGGATGGATCAAAAGAAATACTGATTCCTAGTGGAACTGTTGTCGAACAAATAATCCAAAAGAAGAGACCTCCAGTAACCGCTAAACCAATAAAAACAATTCTTACCCTAGATCCACCTTCTAATAGCGTAACAATTGGTTCAACTATAATATTCACCGGAAAACTCATGGAAACTACTGCAAAGCCAGTTGCAAACAAAGCAATCAAAATCTTAGAAAGAGATGTAGGTGGAGACGACCTCTTAGCTTCAGGAAACACTGAGAGCAATGGGAGTTTCAGTATAAAATGGACAGCCAAGAAAAAGGATCGGTGGGATAACACCGCCGAAATTTACGCAAAGTTTGAAGGAGACGATGTTAATAGACATTCAGCAAGCAAACAATACACTATAGTCTTAAAAAGCTGAAAGAAGACAAGAAAATCGTAAAAAAAGAAAGGATTAACTCTCAAACAAGCGATCAGAGAACTAGTTGAATGCATACATGCATCTGGCTAAAGTAAGTCTTTAGAAAACCCTTATAATACATGCTGAGAACAATATAAAAAACGGCAAGCCAAATGTGTTATTGCAACATTTCTTCTCTAGTGAAGTGGCTTGTTTTTGTGCGGGGTGATGCAAAGTGCTATGGATGAAAACGGTTACTGATGAAAATGCTAGGCCAACCTGCGCACGCTTGGCTAACAAGATGATCTTATGGCAGATGCAAAGAATAAAAAGATTAACGATATGATTTTCTGGCAACTGTCCCTTGGAAATGTGATGAAAAAGCGGGTTCTCCGGACGCGTGCTGTTGTTCACCTTGCCTTTTACTGTAGATGAGGGACTAGCAAATGACTCTATCATTATTTGAGAAGCTAATACTACTGTTCGTAATCATAATGGCATTTTTGATTGTTGTGGCTTATGGTTTCGGTCTAAAGGCAGAAAAAACATAGCATGTGCGCTACACGCATATTACCCGTGCATCATGCAGGTTTTTCCAGCGGGAAACAATTCCCGCCCTAAACACACGATCCGCGCACGCATATTATGGTTATTACGGAAGTAGAACATTGGATGCCCCATAAGAAGAGAAAGGTAAGGAAGAAAGGGGTTCAAGAACCCATGGGTACGGTGAAATTAACTTCTATCATGAAACTTCACAGTATCGTCTCAAGAAACCTTTATAATATATGCTGAGAATATATAATATAGAAAAAGGCAAGCTAAATGTGTTATTGAGACAATGTTTCTATAGAAGTGGCTTGCTTTTGTTTGAGAGGTGATACAAAATGTTGTGGATGAGAAAAGTTAGTGGTGAAGATGTTAGATCAGCATTTTTGTGGCTGTCGAAAGACCCCCCTTCTCCTCACCGTTTCGTGCACGTCCAAAAAGTGAGGTGAAATCATGAAATTGACAAAGAAACAGTCAAGAAGACTAGCCCAATCGTGGATCAACGGAGTGGAGAGAGGACTCGCACTGGTGCCTAAGGAGTATGTATGATTTGGCTCTTTCTGGGGTTCAATTTAGAATGCGACACAGAATTATTTCTAAGCTTAAAGAAGTGGGAGCCACTTCAAGAAAGAAAGCAGTGGCAATTGAGGATACTAGCTTAGACACCGAAGAACGACGATGGTTAAGATATTTTGCGGGAGCTTTCCTTGGCAGAATAAAAAAGACAAAAGACAAACGATACTACATCTAGAAATGCATACACGCTGCGAAGATGTTAAGCAAGAGTACTCTAATCTGATGCACGCGCATCCTGCGCGCGCGATTAACATATTCTACCTATCTTTGACACAACTTTTTTCATAAAAATTCTTTTGTCTTCTCTGTACTTCCTAAAGAGCAATATAAAGAGGGTTGCGCCTTCACGTACATATTGGCTGATCTTTTCTAAACAGTCTTCAGGTGAACCAACAATTCTCGGTTTCAAGTATTCTTCTAAGGATGTTTGTTTAGGTTTTAGGGTCTCGATTTTTCGAGCTAGAGCACTGTCATCTTCGTCAATAATGACTTCGCCGACCCATGATTTTTGTATCGCGTTGAAATCTCGGTTCACTCTCTTGCAGTGTTTCTTGAGTATCTTCATTTTTCGAGCGAAGTCTCGAGGAGAAGCCCCTATATTGTATCCGTCAGCGAGTTCAGCTACGACCTTGAGCGTAAATTTTTCGCCTGCTCCTCCAATCCATAGAGGAGGGTGAGGCTTCTGTAGGGGTTTGGGTTCGCAAATAGCTCTTTTTATGTTATAGTACTTACCTTGAAAACTTGGCATCTCCTCAGTCCACAATTTTTTAATGATGACGATTGCTTCCCTAAGTTGCATAATTCTTTCCTTAGCTTCAAGAAATGGGAAGCCATAAGCAACATACTCCTCTTTATGCCATCCAGCTCCCATACCCAACTCTAGTCGTCCATTTGAAATATTGTCAAGGGTTGAACCCATCTTAGCCAGTAATGCTGGGTTACGATATGAGTTACACAAAACCAGCGTCCCCAATCTTATTTTTTCAGTTAAAGTTGCCAAAGCAGATAATGTACTCCAGGATTCCAAGACCAGTCCTTTCTCATTGAAAGGTAGCTGGGGACCTTTCCAAATAAGGTGATCCATTATCCACACTGAGTGATAACCCAATGCTTCTGCGCTTAAGACATGGGACTTGAGTTTGGGAAAATCCATATAGTAATCAAAGTATATCCCAAATTTGATACGAGACATGAAGTTACCTTCTTACGTTTTATGGTGTGTAGAGTGCTGAGAATAAACTTCGACTACAAATATTAAATGTTATCAAGGATGCCCTTAAGGTATTAGCTCACTCAAATCGTACGTAGCTACGCACACGACTGTATCGGCGCCTCCATAGTAGATAAGGAGTTGACCATCCATCAAAATCGCCCCGCAGCTAAAGACAACATTTGGCACTCTTCCAAAACACTCATAGTCTGTAGTAGGCTCCAAGATGGGTCTTTCAGAACGATACAGAACCTTTTCGGGATCATTTTTGTCAAGAAGGAGAACACCAAGACGATATATTCTCTCAAAGTTTACGCCGTGATATATGAAGAGCCATCCTTCTTTGATCTCTATTGGTGGACCGGCCGCTCCTACTTTGAGGCAGTCCCACTTTCCCATTCTAGGTCTTGCTATTGCTTTTATGTCAGACCAATGCTGAAGATCGTTGGAGTATGTTATACAAATATCTGGGTCAATACGATGAAACATAACATAGCGATCACTAGCTTTGCGAGGGAGAATCACAGCATCCTTATTTCGAACACCTGGAAATGGCGTCCATCTTTCTCCCCAATTCCACTGCTTGTTAACCAAATCATCCAACGCAATGGAAGTCAAAGCGATCTGATGTACATTCAAAGCACGACTACTTAATGCTGTATAGGCCATGAAGCATTGCTCACTTTGCAGAGTTAGTCGAGGGTCCTCACAACCATCTTTCTCAGTGTAGTTTGCTGGCTCAAAAACAGGAAATGAAAGCCGTTCTTCGATGTGATAACCGTCTGACGAAGAGGCATAACCAAGTCGAGAAACCCCGTCATTTCCAAAAGCACGATACAGAATATGTATTCGCTTACCGACATACAGAACACCAGCATTAAAAACTGCATGTGTCTCCCACGAATTCCCTGATATCGGCTTAAGAATTGGATTTCCATGGAATCTTTCCATTAGGAGTCTTCCTTACATTTCATTTTGAAATTTTAGAAGATTTTTTACTTATGAATCGGAACTACGGATTTTAGATTTTAATCGCCGTTCTTGCTTTCTAGCTTTTGACGGTTGGCATTCCGACAAGTTCATCCAAGATTCTTCTCAACGTCAGCATTCCCACCAAACATCCTTTTTTGTCCACTACTGGAAGGTGTCGTATGTTTTGTGAAGTTATACTTCTCTTAGCCTCAGCAAATGAAGAGTTTTCACTTATTGTGACAACATTCTTTGACATAACCTGTTTTAGGCTAGTGTTTAAAGGAACTTTTCTAGCGACGCTTCTGAGAGCATCGCGTTCTGTAAATATTCCCTCACATTTTCCTTTATCGTCAGTTATCACTAGTGCTCCAACATGCTTTTTGTATAGAATCTTTACCGCATCTTCAATCGTCATGTTCTCCTTAGCTGTAACCACGTTTTTTATCATCATATCTCGAACCTTCAAATTTTACAAACCACCACAATCATTTTCTCTGTTTCATTATATATATCATAATGGAATCTTGTTATTGCCCAATTTTTTCTAACTCTAGGCGAGCCGAGAGATAGGATATTGTAGCTTCTGCGCCTTGATTCAAGTTCAACCCTTGAGGATTAATGCCATCATAACAGGCGCCGGTAGTTGGGTCGTAGACAACTACATTCTTAGTGTTCTTCCCTAAAAACCATTCAAAAGCGATGTTTGCTATTTTTTGATACTTCTTTTCATTAGTTGCTTGGAAACCAGCTAGAGACGCTTCTACCATGCACGATGCCTCAATTGGTTGCTGGTCGTATATGGCTCGCTGACCATCTTTCTCGTACCATCCTCTGTTACCGATTGGAACAAATTTCCCATCAATCATTTGAACTTCAACAAGAAAGTCAAAAGATTCCTTCGCTACTTGAAGATATCTACTATCTCCAACGATGTTATAAGCCTCAAAAAGTGCCTGTGACAAACGTGCATTAACATATGTAAGATATGGTTCGAACCAGCACCAATCAGAAGAAGACACTCGCTGGTAGTTCTCTAGCAATTGTTCAGATAATGACAATACATTCTTGAAGAGATTTTGGTCATGAGGGAAAGCCTCATAATAGTGGCAAAGACCCAGAATAGTAAAGGCTTTAGGCCTAAGGCTTTCAAAGTTCGATGAATGGCGAAGGCTCTTATCAAAGATCTCTTTCGATGTAGTTTTAATGCCTTCAGAAAGGTCTGCTGAAATAGCATATCCACAAGCCCATAGAGATCTTCCTATGCAATCTTCTGATCCCATATCATCAAGGAAGCCACGATCATAACTTAAAAGATTGTGAAACCTACCGTCGGATCTTTGCATATGAAATAAGAAACTCAAACACGTATTAGCTAGCTTGCTCACATCGGAGTCATC
>JGI24422J19971_10001118_pt1 | contig 16108 bp, 12 predicted proteins | sample DeeMarSWOR152_54_FD_19971 | JGI IMG/M metagenome (IMG submission 19971) | reverse complement strand
AAGTTTTTATGGGTTCAATGCTGCCCTCGACATCTGTCTTCAAAACTATGTTGAGTTCTTTTATTTGCCCGTCACTTATTTGGCTGGAAAGAGTACTTAAACTCAGGGTAAGACGTGTGCTAGGATATTTTTGTTGTTCAGCAACGCTTCGTGCTTCATGCTCCTCGGGAAGCACAATAAAAAGATCTCCTGATTTTGCCACCTTATTTAGGCCAAGGACTTCCACTGGACTGGATGGTTCAACTTTGTGAACCTGTTTTCCTTTATCATCAAACATAGCTTTTATTTTCCCCCAAACACCGCCAGCTACGACAATATCGCCTCGTTTAAGGGTGCCCTTCTGAACAAGAAAGGTAGCCAAAGGACCCTTGGTTTTATCCAGCTTAGCCTCAATGATCACCCCTTCTGCGGCACTATCAAGGTTGGCTTTCAGTTCTAATATATCAGCGACTAAGAATAGATTTTCCAACAAATCCGATATTCCTTGTCCTTGCTTGGCCGATATGGGTACGCAAACAGTATCGCCACCCCATTCCTCAACAACCAAACCCAAATCAGCAAGCTGCTGTTTTACACGTTCTGGATTAGCATCATGTTTATCAATCTTGTTGATTGCCACGACTATGGGCACTTTGGCAGCCTTGGCGTGGTCTATAGCTTCCACAGTCTGGGGCATAACACCGTCATCAGCGGCAACCACTAAAATTACAATATCAGTTGCTTGTGCCCCTCGGGCTCTCATAACAGTGAACGCCTCGTGTCCGGGTGTATCCAAGAAGGTGATTTTACGTCCATCCACTAAGGCCTGGTAGGCACCAATATGTTGGGTAATTGCTCCTGCTTCGCGGGCAGTCACATTAGTCTTTCTTATGACGTCAAGGAGGGTAGTTTTGCCGTGGTCAACATGTCCCATGACAGTAACCACTGGAGGGCGATCTGATAGTGTTTCCTTTCCTCTTTTCTTTCGGGAGGGTAAGGCTTTACGCTCTTTTGCTGTTGTAGCATCATAGCCAAAGTCTGCAGCCGTTATGCTTGCAGTATCAAAGTCGATGGTCTGGTTAATATTGGCCATGATGCCTTTGCGCATGAGTTGTTTAATTACCTTTTCGGGCTCTACTTTTAATGCGTATGCTAGCTGCCTCACGGTTATGGAAGGGGGAAGCTCAACTTGTAGTAGGTCATCCTTCAATCGCGGTTTGTTGTCATTCAAATTTAGCTTTCCTCCAATAAGTCATGACTGTACTCAAATAAGATTTGCCTGTTGTCATCATGAAGTTTTGTTCGTAGCGCATAATCCAGTCGATTTTTCCTTAGCGCTAACTCCCAGCAGCTTTTTTTGTGGCATAGATAAGCACCTCTGCCTGGTTTCCTTCCAGATATATCTACCTCAGCAATTCCATTCCCAATACGCACTAAGCGCATTAATGCTTTCTTTTCCTTAATCTGTCGGCAAGCTATGCAAGTACGTTGAGGTAGATGTTTACTCTTCGCTTTCATCATCAATCAAATGGTCATCTTTTTGCTCTTTATACTTTATCACCTTTCCCTTTCTTTTACCTTTAATTCTGCTGCTTTCCTTGTCCGCTATTTTCGCTTTTGACGCCCGCGGTAAGATGTCTTCAGCAAAGCGAATCTGTTTTTCTTCAGGCTTCTCAGGTGGAGCTTCGAAAATGGCTGCAAAATCAAACGGCTCCTCCATGCCAACTTCTTCAGCTGGCTCTGTTTCAACTGGCTCTATTTCCATAACTTCAGGTAGAATAGCTTCCGCTTCTGTTTCTGGCTCTTGTTCCGATAAAATTGGGACAGCCCGTTCCGCCTCAATAGCAGAGACACTCTTGATGTCGATTCGCCAGCCTGTGAGTTTCGCTGCGAGTCTGGCATTTTGTCCTTCTTTGCCTATAGCTAAAGAGAGTTGCTTATCAGGGACAACCACAGTAGCTACGTTTCCTTCTTCATCGATTTTGATGTTTGCTACTTGAGCTGGGCTAAGGGCGTTAGATATAAACAACCCGGGGTCAGCATGCCACTGGATTACATCTATTTTTTCGCCATTTAGTTCATTGATGATGCTTTGGAGCCTTATACCCCGAGGGCCAAGACAGCAACCTACAGGGTCAACGTTCTCTTGAGCAGTTGCCACCGCCACTTTAGTTCGATGTCCTGCTTCACGAGCTATGGCTTTTAACTCCACGATCCCATTGTGGACCTCAGGGATTTCCAGCTCAAAGAGGCGACGTATCAGGTTTGGATGAGACCGTGAAACTATTATTTGAGGCTCCTTGTCCCGCTGGATCATCTCGAGAAGATAGAATTTGAGTCGCTTCCCTCTATAATAATGTTCATTAGGAACTTGTTCATTCAAAGGAAGTACCGCCTCTAGTCTATTCAATCTGACATAAATTCGTTTAAGTTCGGTGAATTGAATTGTTCCGGTAACAACCTTTCCTTCCCTATCGGTGAATTCTTCATAAGCAATGCGGTGTTCTGCTTCCCGCAATCGCTGTAGAACGACTTGTTTTGCTGCTTGAACGGCGATACGACCAATATTCTTAGGTGTGCATTCTATGTTTATTACATCGCCAAGTTGTGCAGTAGCTCGTAGGTTTCGAGCTTCATTGAGGGTGATTTCACTATCTGGATTTGTAACTGACTCAACTACAACCTTTTGAATATAGAAATTGATTTCACCGCTGTCAGGATCAACTTTTACTAGAACATCTTGTTCTAGAGCGGATATGCCTTTTTTATATGCCGAGGCCAATGCTGATTCCAAGGCAGCTAACACCACTTCTTTAGGCAAGTTCCTCTCAGCCGAAAGCTGAGTAATCGCAGCCTTAAGCTCTGTTTTCATCTTCCCATTCCTATATAGTTTCTTATATTTAATATATTTAATAAAAAGGTGGGTAATCCCCACCTTTAGCTTGTATCTCTTTATTTTAATTTAGCATATTTGGGTTAAAAATGCAAAAGTTTGCATAAATAAATCTTCTTTAGAGATTTGGTGGAGAGTGGTATAATAAGATTTGGTATATGGGCTCTGAGGTTTTTTACCGCAAGTGGCGACCACAGACCTTAAGTGAGGTACTGGGACAAGAACCTGTAACCCAAACTCTACGCCATGCTGTGGAGAGTGGCAAGATAGCTCATGCATATCTTTTTTGTGGCCCACGAGGTACAGGTAAAACCAGTATGGCGCGCATCTTAGCCAAAGCAATCAACTGTTCTAATCAAGCAAGTGGCGAACCATGCAACACTTGCGATATGTGTCATTCAATCACCGAAGGCAGAGCTTTGGATGTAATAGAGATAGATGCCGCCAGCAATCGTGGTATTGACGAAATACGTAGCCTTAGAGAAAAGGTAAATTATGCTCCTAGCCTCGCTCGCTACAAGGTATATATTATTGATGAAGTTCACATGCTTACCGAAGCGGCTTGCAATGCTTTATTGAAGACATTGGAGGAGCCACCTGGGCATGTAATTTTTATTTTAGCCACCACAGAAGCGCACAAGGTGATAGCCACCATAGTATCAAGATGTCAGCGGTTTAATTTTCATCGCCTGCGACAGACTGAGATAACGGATAAACTAAAGCTAATATGCGAGAAGGAGGGGATTCATATTGAGTCGGGTTCATTAGAGCTTATTGCTCGTGCTGCTACCGGGAGCCTTCGGGACGCTGAAAATATTTTACAACAGATGCTTGCCTACTATGGTAGCCAAATTGAGCTCGCTCAGGTTCAAACGAAGCTTGGCATCGGCTGGGATTCACGAGTTAGGCAATTAGCCCAATATATAGTCAATAGAGATGTTGCTGCTGGGCTCAAAGTCATAAATAGCCTTAATAGCGATGGTGTTGACCTTCGTCAGTTTAATCTGGGCTTGGTAGGATACCTTCGAGGATTGTTGCTGGCCAAATCGCGATGCGAAGAGGCTCTGGATGTTACCAGCGAAGACTTAGCTGAGATGGGAAGCCTTGCAGCCAATGCTACGATGGATTACCTGCTTAAAGCAATTAAGTCTTTCTCCAGCATAGATTTTCGGAGTGATAATTACTCTGCCTTACCCTTAGAATTGGCTTTACTAAGTTGTGCTTTGCCTTCACCCACAACAGAGGAACAGCTAACTACAACTAAACCTTCGGAGGTAGCGCATGCTACTGGGATAATTGATTCCTTAGATGCTGCTGAAGTTCCTGGGGCACTGGGTTCCGACATAGTCGGGACTGAGAGTCCAAGTGAGGTTCCTGTAGTACGGGTCGACTCTGAGGTTCCAAGCACAGAGAATGCTCATAACATTGATTACCTCCGTAGCCGTTGGAGGGATTTTATTCAGTCTTTGCGAGGGGAAGGCTCCAGTGGTAATTTGGATGCTTTTTTGCGTAGTGCCTGCGACCCCCTAGCTCTTGAAGACGATACACTGGTGTTAGGTTTTTATTATTCCTTCCATAAGGAGAAAATCGAAGACGCTAAATATCGACATCTGGTTGAGAAAAAGCTTAAGGAGGTTTTTGGTCAGCCCTATAAGATACGATGTATTTTAGTTGATTATAAAAGGGAAGTCCCGTCCCAGGCGAGGAGCCAAAATCCAGTAATTAAAGCTGCTCTGGAGATGGGGGCCAGGATTAATGAGGAAGAGCCCTCGTCCTGAGAAAAGCCGAAGGAAAGGAGGTAGATGGATAAATCAATATTGCGTCAAGCCCAGCAACTTCAAGCAAAGTTGGCTAAAGCCCAAGAAGAATTAGGTAATATTACTGTAGAAGCTACCAGTGGAGGTGGTGCCGTCAAAGTGGTGATTGATGGACATCAGAAGGTCCATTCCGTAGAAATATCTCCTGAAGTGATAGAGGCTGGAGATGTTGAGTTACTACAAGATTTGGTCATTACTGCTATGAACGAAGCTGTCAGTAAATCACAGGAGCTTGTCAGCAAACATCTTAGTAGTTTGACCGGTGGTCTTAATATACCTGGCCTATTCTAAGAAGCTCCGATGAAATTGGAGATGTCAAAGTGTTTGGTGGTTTTTCGCTATGCTCGAGATAGTAATAGGGTTGATGGTTAGGGGAAATGAGATTTGTTGCTGAGCCTGTAGCAAGATTAATAGAGGAATTCAATAAGCTACCTGGGATTGGGCCAAAAAGTGCTCAAAGGTTAGCTTATCATCTCTTACGTAGCTCTGATGAAGAAGCTAAAGCTTTAGCCGAGGCTATTTTAATACTAAAGGAAAAGATAAAGCTTTGTTCGCTTTGTTTCAATAACACTGATTGTGACCCTTGCCTCATTTGTCAAGATAAAGAACGTGACCATTCCAAAATTTGTGTTGTGGAGAAACCTTCAGATATTCTTCCATTGGAGCGGACCGGAAAGTATAGCGGTGTTTATCATGTACTGCACGGAACTATCAGCCCGACACAGGGCATACGACCTGAAGAGCTAAAGATAAAGGAGCTTCTGACTCGTCTTAAAGATGGCTCAGTAACCGAAGTGATTGTCGCAACCAATCCTAATGTAGAGAGCGAAACTATGGCTATGTATCTACAACGGATTATCACGCCTCTGGGCATTCGCGTCACCCGCTTGGCTCGTGGCTTGCCCTTTGGTGCTGAGTTGGAATATGCCGATGACTTAACCTTGGGACAAGCGCTAGAAAACAGGCGAGAATTCTAATAAGGCGTTTTGACCTATCTGGTGTATACCTAGAAGACAACCCCTCGATTACACAGAGGTAATAGGTTACGTTTTCTAAAAAACTGGAGAATTGTTCGGTACTTATTATGTATTATTAACAAAGGAGGTACAAAATATGATAAATCTAAAACAAATCGATGAAGCATTGACTCACTATGTGCGGCCGCAGACATTTCCAATCGCAATCCGGATGTGCGAATCAGAGGAAGAGCTTCCTGACAAGACCAAGGTACCCCAAAAAGACGTGGGAACAATTATATCGTTGTGTCACGCAATTAATATGGCGCGACGCTATGGCTGGGTTATAGCTGTTGATAAGTTTCAGAGCTGTTACGTTGCTGGAATAAGTATGGGATTCTTGTCTGTGCTGCCAGATGTCGCTGATGGGAGTTTCCAAGAGTCCCTTGGATTATGGGGGATGAGCAAAGAACAGGCAGCAGCGGCTATTCAAAACATGCCCAAATTTGAATATGGTAAGTACAAGAATGTGATCATAGCTCCGCTACACAGAGCTGCTTTTGAACCACATCTTGTCCTGGTTTATGGCAATCCAGCTCAAATATGGATACTTCTTGCGGGTTACCTTGCTGGAACAGGTAAGAGAGGTCTGGACACCACATTGACTACAGGAGCCGGATGTACAACCTATATCACTCGCACTATACAAAAAGACGAATGTCAGTTCTCATTGGTAGGCACCGGTGAACGGTTGGTTCCTCACACTCAAGATTATGAATGTGCCCTTTCGATACCGATAAGTAAGGTTGAGAACACGATTCAAGGTTTGGAAACAGGTTACAAAATTGGTGTTTTTAGGTATCCGATTCCCACGTTTTTGAGATATAACTCGCAGCACCCTCCTGGATATGATGAAATGAGGAGTCATTTACTGGGAGAAGGATCTTAGCGAGACGGGACTCAGATCATGTACCCAATTTACCGACTTTCTTACCAGATCCGACGGAAATTTATAAATTCCCAAAAAATTGTCCTGATAGTGCAAGGCGTGCTATATTATAGACAGCACTAGTTTTAAACTAACTAAGCCATTACAAATTCGGCTATCACTGAAGCAAGGAGGAAAAAAATGAGAACGAAAGAGCAGTATATACAGGGTCTGGCAAAAATGAAGCGAAACGTTTACTTCAATGGCGCGCGAATCGACCGTACAGACGAGCTACAGATGAGCTGTATAAACACCATCGGCACCACGTTTGATGAGGCTGCCAAGCCAGAGAACCAAGAAGTGTGCACCGCCATCTCTCATCTCACTGGCGAGCGTATCAGCCGATTCAGTCACATCCACCAGAACACCGATGACCTGCATAAGAAGCAAGACATGACACGCATGCTCTGCCAGAAAGTGAGCGGCTGCATCCAGCGGTGCATGGGCATCGATGCTACCAACGCCATTTACAACGTTTCTTACGAGGCAGACAAGGCAAACAAAGGCGTCACCCAGTACCACGAGAACTTCAAGAAGTGGCTCAGACGTTTTCAAACCGAGGACCTGGTAGGCTGCTGCGCCCAGACGGACGTCAAGGGAGATAGGCTGCTGAGGCCTGCTGACCAGCCAGATCCCGATGTCTACGTACATATTAAAGAGAAGCGCAATGATGGCATCATCGTCAGCGGTTGCAAGCTGCACATCTCCGAGGCATCAGTTGCCGATGAAGTACTGGTGGTACCGACACGAGCGTTACGCCAAGAGGACAAGGACTACGCCGTCGCATTCGCCGTTCCAGGCGACTGGGAAGGAATGAAGCAGGTGGTTTCCATACGAAACATNCGAGCAAGGGAGCATTTCAAGCGTGGGTTTACACCAGGTGCAACTGATTCGTACGTTATATTTGAAGATTGCTTTGTACCCTGGGAGAGGGTATTTCTGGCTGGGGAGTGGCAACATGGCGGTGTATTAGCTTTACTCTTTGCCCTGTTTCACCGTCACTCCTACTCAGGCTGCAAACCCGCCCTTGGTGATGTCCTGCTTGGTACTGCCGCTCTGGCTGCCGAGGTAAACAACATCCAAAGAGCACCGCACGTACGTGAAATGTTAGCCGAAATAATCATGGTCACCGAGCTGGGTTACGCCGCCGGATATATTGCTTCTGACCTCGGTAAGCCAGAGGTCTACATGCCGGGTGTGGGATTTGTGTCCTACGGACCGGGTTCTTATATACCTCACTCTATTTACTGCAATGTCGGCCGATGCCTGACAGGTGAAGCAGTGTGGCGCGAGGCGGAAATTCTTTGTAACATATCAGGTGGTACACCCGCCACTTTCCCCCATGAGAAAGAATTTGTCAACTCGGAGACCAAAGACCTGCTCTTAAAATACACCAGGCGAAGTCCTAATATGTCGCCGGAAGACCAGGCGCAGTTCTGGCGATATATGGAGGATACGTTGGTTTCAGGAGCTTCCGGTGTAGCCAGGTTGGGAGCCTATCATGGTGGTGGCTCGCCCATAATGGAGCAAATTGCTATCACCACGCAGTACGATATCGAGTCCAGGAAGAAGCTGGTTAGATATTTCGCCGGAATGAGTAGTGGCGACCCTGACGCCTTGCGTAAAAAATAACCTAGCTAGGCGAGACACCTGCCGAGGCATTCAGTTTATCCTACACATCCTCCAGAGCCTGCCAGAGGGTGTCGATATCGGTAATATTATCAGGAAACATATAGCAGATTACCGGAGTGTTATCACAGGTTATAAGCCTGGAGATGACCATCGGCACATGGTCCGAATGTTTGTCAAGGAAATACCAGCGAGCTGGTAAATGTCAACGTTAGGAAATATTCATTCTTTTTACGACGTCCCTTTCACATTTTACAGGCTAAATCAATCCCAAAAAGTCTTGTGACTTTTTGGGGACCCCGTTCAATTTGATTCTAGATTTACCGGGTTCCCACGAAAATCGTGAAATTTTCGTGGGTGTGATTTAAAGTGTAGACCCGACAATTTCTATCCTNATATCGTCCACGCTCTTCACCACTTTTTTCAAATCNACCACGGCTATGGTGCGTTCAGAAATATAATGTCCATAAGCTGAAGAGGTGAATATGGTAAGACATCTTCTTCCATACATTGTGGATGGGGCACCTGGCTGGTGAGATCTTATCAAGACATTTTTACCCAGGCGGGACATGATTTTCTCGAACCAGCCTAGCCCGAATTGAGGTCTCCCGGTATAGGGATCGATTCCCAGGAACTCCCCTTTGCTTTCCTGCCAGTCCCCCCAGGTTATTTGATGCCATTCGGCACTACCTGGCTTTATCCTATTTATTTCCTCTAAACCTGACACAGCGGGGAGTGCTCCATGCAGAGCAATGATTCCATTTGATGTGGAGACGGCAAGTGGCAACCTGGAAAGAACCTCACTATATCGCTGGCGAAGTTCCATATCCAGCCCTTCCCAGAAATCGGCAGGATGGAAGCTGAATACAGCATGGCCTTCATGATTTCCCATGAGGAGATAAAGAAATTGGGGGTGTTCAATTTTTTGCCCAAGTAAAAAATTAATATTCTCCAGGGAAGCTGGTCCCCGGTCAACATAGTCCCCCAGAAAAACTAGCTTATTTTCCGACTTTAGATACCTGTGGATAATTTTCTCTGAGGCTTCGAGGTCACCATGAGTATCGCCAATGAAAATGACTCTACCTGACTCCAACTGTATTAACTTTGCTTCCGAGACAAACTTCTTCTCCGCCTCGTTTAGCAAGTCTTTTATTTCTTCTCTGGTCATACTACAAAGCCTGCTGGTTCGAAGATGTCTACCCGTTCATCAGCATAGATGGTTTTTGTAATAAAAATCAACATTTACTCTGGAAAACCTCGCACCTAATTGGTTTTGATTTAGTGCTTTTAATATGATGCGAGTATGAAAACCGTTCTGGTTTATGACCCAATATATTTAGAACACGATACCAATGACCAGGTGGAGAATTCTCGCAGGCTTGTAACTGCGATGTCCTATTTGAAAGAGACTAAAATTAAGGAAAATTTAACCTATCTGCCTTCCGAGATAGTAAAAAGAATACATCACCTAGAGGGATGCTAAACTAAAATTCAACATTAAAAATGCAAAATGACAAGGTTAAATGCGACAAATTCTAAGCACAAAATTCGTAATCCGAAACAATATCAAAGTACTAATGACCAAAATTCAATAGAAAATGGGTAACCGTGCAATCGGGTGATGATCATTGTGCTTGTTCCATATATATAAGAACCCTGTTCCGGTAATGAGTTACCTTGACTACCGAGCGTTTCTCAACATTGCCCAGTTAGTCAGACTAGTGTCAGGAACATTAGATTCCTCTATCACTTTGAAGCCAAAGTGCTCGTAGAGCCGAACGTTTTGTCCTTCGAGCGTCTCAAGATAGCATGGCAGGCCCTCTTCATCTATTCTTGCTAGCATTGGTCTGAGCAATTTACTAGCATAGCCTCTTCCTTGAAACTGAGGGTCTACTCCGATGGCCTGCAAGAACCAATGCTTAAATGGGGCCAACCGACCGTGCATGGCATCTATATATTGGCTAAGACTCCTCATTCTGGACCCTCCGTATCTCCCAACGCCAAGAATCTCAGAGAGTGGGACAGAACGCAACAGTCTCCACAGTGTAACGGGGTAGTTGTCGGACGGAAGCCACACGGCGATTCCTTCCAAATCTTGAGATGTGGCAAGCACTTTGCCATACCGTATGCCAGTGAAGACAGATAGGGAGAAGAAGTGGGGTGCTATCCGTTCTCGCTCCGCCTCATCGGGGAAGTAATATTGGAGAGGCGGGTGATTCCAGAATGCCCTGATTAGTACCTCAGTAGCACGCTTAACATGAGACCTGTTTAATCGCACTATTTTGCCCTCACTACTGTTCATCATATGTCTGTCTCCAAGGCTTGTTGCCAAATATGATATGGAACAGATGCCATCTAGGTCAACTACCCACGCGGCAAACAGCTCGCCAGTTCATGCAATACCGTTATTATGTACTTGATATCGAAGAGTTGGCAGAGACCAGAGTAGCAGTCTGAGTTTTAGTATTTAAGTCTAAAATTTTGAATTTGTGTATGATTGGGAGCTTAGATATTGGAAATTGGTTTAATATTCCCGACTAAGCTGGTCTCTTAGTGAAAGGCCAGAGTTCCCTCCACTGTCGTTTTTCCCACACTACCAGAAGCTGACCTGAGAAGCAGAGGGAGTCGTAGGTGCCGATGATAACACCAAGAAGCAACACTATGACGAAATAGTGTATGGTAGCTCCGCCAAAAAGGAACAAGGCTAGGAGCACAAAAATGGTAGTCAGGGCAGTATTCAGACATCTTCCCAGCGTTTCTGTCAGACTATCGTTTACCGTCTCGGCGAAATCGGTTCTAATGCGCCTTAATACATTTTCACGAATGCGGTCAAAGACAACCACAGTATTATTGATGCTATAGCCCACGACGGCAAGTAGTCCAGTGATAAACAGGGCATCAATGGCCACCCCAGCCAGCCAACCTAGGAAAGAGAAAATGCCCGCTATTATGAATACATTGTGGACTAGAGCAATGACGGCGCAAGTACCCCAACGAAAGGGCTTGGGCATGCGACGAAACGCCCAGACAATGTAAAGTAGCATAGCCACAGCAGCTATTATCACGGCGATGATGGCATTGCGTGCTGTTTGNCCCGCCACTGTTCCTGAGACTAAATAGTAATCGATTATTTCAACCTGGGAATCTAATTCTGTCCCGAGTTTTTCTGTCAGCTCTCTTGCCTCGTCCGAGCTTATTTCTCTGGTGTAGATGATGAAATTATTCTCGCCGGCGTCTTGAATGCGTGCTTCCTCATATCCCAGCTTGGCCATCTCCTCTCGCAGTTGGCTTTGTTCCACCTTTGAGCTAAATTGAAGAATCATGGAAGTGCCACCAGTGAAATCGATTCCAAGCTGCAGTGGGGCTCCGAGTTGTATTTGAGAGATGACCAGGGAAACTATTCCTATGATTACGAGTATCCACGAAATAAAGAAAAACCAGCGCTTCTTACCAATAAAGTCGATCATTTCGTATTCCTCACTATTTGGCGCGGCGTTACTCCGTAAGCTGTCAGATTGGTGACAGTCCGGCTGCCTATAAACAGGCGAAGGAAGGTTCTGGTGACTGTGATAGCTGTGAACATGGATAAGGCTACACCAATGAGCAAGGTTAGGGCAAAGCCTCTGACCATCAGAGCACCAAGCTCGCCGCCAAGCCAAATAAGTATGATGCAGGCGATAAAGGTGGTGATGTTGCTGTCTCTAATGGCTGGCCACGCACGGTTGAACCCAGCCTCAACAGCAGCCGCTAAGCTGCGCCCCTCCCGCAATTCCTCCTTCATGCGCTCGAAAATAAGGACGTTGGCATCTACGGCCATGCCCAGAGATACAACAAAGCCCGCGACACCAGGTAAAGTCAGGGTTATAGGGACGAGCTTGAAAATGGCTAAAAGCAAGACGCCATAAATCCCTAGACTGAGGCAAGCCACCAGGCCGGGGAGACGATAGTAAACAAGCATAAAAATCACCAATAGCACTATCCCTATCACTGCTGCCACTATGCTCTTCTGGATAGAATCCTGTCCCAAGGTAGCATCCACAGTCCGTTCATAGAGCGGAACACTAGGTTCAAATACTTTATCTGCCCACCTCCCCAGGGGAACGTCAATACGTCCAGCGTTGAGCAACCTTGATAATTCTTGGGCATCAACAAGGCTTAGTCCTTCAATTTGTCCCTTGTCTTCTATCACTGACTGAACCACCGGAGCGATGATACGACCATCTTCACCCTTGAGTGGCTCATCGCCAAGGTAGATAGCCATCTGTTTTCCGATAAGGCGGGTTGTTATTTGTTTGGAAAGCTGAGCTCCTGTTTCGTTCCACTCAAATATTAAATATGCTTTGCCATAGCTGTCTACAGTAGCGTAGGTATTATCTTTAAAATATCTACTGGTAAGTGTTAATGCTTCGCCATTCACTGTGCCTTGGGCGGCAGTCCAATTTCCTCCAGCATCTTGTTCCCGGAATTCGAGCACGGTGAACAGTCCAACCATTTCCTTAGCCTTCTCGATGTCAGTAATGCCGGGTAGTTGGATGACAATGTTATATTCCTCCTCACGTTTCTGTACTTGGACGATAGACTCGGTTATGCCCAGAGCATCGATACGCCTTCCTATTACTCCCTGCACACCATCCATAATTTCATCTTCTGTGCCTGGCTCGATATCACCGACATCAGCCTGGTAAACCAGGTAGGTGCCACCCTTGAGGTCAAGTCCCAGCCTCAACCCTTCCCTGCCGAAAATATTCCTGTCCAGCGGGACTATGGACCATAAGGNGAAGCCGAACAGAGCAAGGATGAAAATTAATAAATAAACGTTTCCCTTTCTCAATTTAGACTACCTTTGTACCAGGGATTGTATTTACTCCAGGATTCCGGGATTTTTGGGGAACTCTTGTTTGTTGCTTGCTCACAGTTGACAGCTCTCTTTGAACCAAAGCTAATGCTTCCTCTCTGTTACTTAACTCACCGCTAGCATGAGCCTCGTTGACCGTGGCGAGGAGTTGGCCAACCAATGGTCCTGGCGCTAAGCCAAAGGTATCCATTATATCATGGCCATTAATGAGTTTGAGCGGCGAGATTCTGGCCTGCTGCTTGTCATACTCCGCCAGTATGTAGTTTATTAATTGGCAATGTTTTTTCCATTCTCCTATAGATGCCAGAGGCCCACGGCTAGCCAGATAATCGGCTAAAGCCAGGAATAGAATGTCAATGCCGGACTCGCCTGTATCTCGGAAGTAGCGGTAAATTGCCCGTTGGGTAGGCAATTCTTCATTTGCCATCTGGACTGGACGGAGGTGATGATAAACAAGGCTTTCCACCAGTTTTATTTCCCGATTACTAAATCTCAACCGTTCTAAAATGTTCGCGGTTATAGATGCTCCTTGTTTGGTATGTCCTAAAAATCTGGCTCTACCTGTATCATCAATAGACTTTGTCATTGGTTTAGCAATATCATGGAATAGCCCACCTAACTTGAGTAGAACCTTATGGTTACTGCCACTGGAAACTTCTTGGGACAAATGACTGTCTATTGCGGCAGACCAAGGGGCCGTAGACAGCATATCATCGTTGCTGTATTCCCAATCGCTTTCTCTGATGAGGAATTCTATGGTAGCTACGGTCTGTAAAGAGTGTTCGAAGACGTCCCAAAAGTGAACTGTTGGTTGCTCTACTCCCTTGCCCTCTGCTAACTCGGGGATTAGAGCTGTAAGTAAGCCAAGTTTATCTAAATATCTCAGATAGTAAGCAGCACGAGGCAGAGTGAGTAAACGCAGTAACTCTTCTCTAACCCTCTCTCCTGAGACCTCAGTAATAGCTTGCGAATAGTGGTGGATTAAAGATTCCGTCTTTGGCTCTATAGTGAAGTCAAGCTCGGCGGCCAACCTCACTGCCCGCAAGAGTCTAGAGGCATCGGCTTCAAATATTTGCTCGCTTANCCCCCGTATTATCTTGTCCCTCAAATCCTCCTGACCGGAAAAAGGGTCGATAAGCCTTAAGGGGGGCCGTTTTTCAGCTAACAAACTTGCCGGTTTTCCGGGGCTCGTAGTGGTGGCTTTGCTGGCCGTGATAAACTGGCTGAGTTCCAGAGCCATGGCATTTATGGTATAATCGCGGCGAGCAAGATCAGATTTAATGTCTCCAGTAAAAGGAGAGAAATCAAAATGCCACTCCGCACTACGTAGTTCTTGATTTTGTGAAGTCCTTCCTGGCTGTTCATCTTCAATCATCGCTACTCTGGCTATTTTGCTGACATCGTCAAGAAGTACAAACTTACCACCTATTTTTCTAGCTACTTCCCGGGCTATAGTTATGGCAGCGCCGCTTACAGCAATATCTATATCGTTGGTCTTTCTTTCCAAAAGCCAATCACGGATAAAGCCACCAACGATATAACCTTGCCTTTTCCGGATGGCTAATAAATGGGATATCTTAGTCAGGATGGCAAGCAAGTCGCTGTTTTTTATGAAAGACATGGCATCGCATTATAGTTTGTGGCAGCAGCATTGTAAAGGTCTATTGACTTTCTTAAAGCAGTGCTATTTTGGCTTACAAATTGGAGTACATTTCATCAAGATAACGTCTGCTAAGGAGGGAAAGGGTCGGGCTAGTTTATCTAATATTTTCAAAAGAGTATAAGAAAAAGAATGAGGAAGTTTGGAAAGGAAACTACCCCACAGGGGAAGTCCAAAAAAGAGTGATATCCCCTTTTTTTCCTTAATTTTAAAATGCTGCTTAACCAGGCTGTTTAGAAATGGGTAATCGAATTTATATTGGTGGTCTGGTGGTAGTTCCCAGGGCTTCCTTTCCTTAGCTAGAGAGGGGGAAAGATATTTTGTTACTGGATATAGCTTCTTGCCTAAGCGGAAACCTAGACAATTAAAATTGGCTATGGAAATGATAACCTCTCCTCCAGGTTTAAGCACCTGGGCAATCTCCTCCATTGTTTTGCTGGGGGAGAAAAAATGGTCCATCGCTCCCTTACACATAACTTTGTCAAAGGAGTGTGGCTTAAAAGGTAAATTCTCCCCTATTCCCTGGGCCAAAGCTACTCGGGCATTGCTTTCACTGAGATACTCTTTAGCTCGGACTAGCATTACATGGGAAGGTTCAAGCCCGATAACCTTCGCTCCTTTTTTACATAGTCGTGCTCCATCAATAGCCCTGCCGCAGCCGATGTCCAGTATTAACTCACCATGGCTGGGGTCTACTTCTTCCAGGGTTAGATGGAGCATTTGCTGGAATAAGAATTCCAGGTTAGGACAGACTGTGTCGGGCACTACATCGTCGTCATTCCATTCCAGGTCGATTTTTTTGGCATTGTGGTTTTGTATCATTATTCGATTTTCAGATTCTTATTTTGGGGTTATCAAGTTTGCGTGACCGCAGTTTTTTGCAACTGATTTTATTTAGCCTCCTGCCGGCAAGAATATTGATTAAGTTTGTAAATAGCTTTAGCTGCACGTTCCATAGAACAAAAGACTGGAATAGAAGCTGCTAGGAGCTTTTGCTCTATTTGCAGTCTTTCTGGCTCAACGGAGCCAGGCGGTAAGACAACTATTATGGGCTTATTTTGCTTGCTGCTAAGCTCGATAAAGAATTCGTTTATTTCTTCAAGTCCTTTCTGTGAGTAAATTGGCAAGAGAATATCTATATCCTCTTGAATTAATACGATGTCGATAGCGGTATCTCTTGCTACTAAATCTATGGCTTGGAATAAAGCTGCTAGGCCTCGGAATTGTGCCTGACTTACATCTACCGGATTGCGCAGGATGCTACCTACCTCTCCCAAGAGATCGCTCAGTCCTTGCTTTGTCTCAAAGGAGAGAGGCGGGACCTTGAGCCC